>Ga0310839_100037_pt1 | contig 259001 bp, 260 predicted proteins | sample SM_ome_7_FD_201305 | JGI IMG/M metagenome (GOLD analysis project Ga0310839, IMG submission 201305) | Sorghum-adapted microbial communities enriched on stacked mutant (SM) sorghum from Joint BioEnergy Institute, Emeryville, California... ...
CCGCGATGGCCTACGGGACCGCGCTGGCCTCCTACAACGTCGAGGAGTTCGGCACCGAGCGCGTGCAACGCCTCACCCGCGAGGAGATCGAGGACCGCGTCCAGCACCTCGGCGCCATGACCCGGCTCCCCCTCGAGGCCTGACGGATGCGGGGCGCCGCACCGGACGCTGGGCGCCCTCGCGCTCCCCTCCCGGTTGTTGCGGCTCGCCCGCGGGGGTAGGTTGCAGTCGGGGATGGGATGGACGTTCGTCTACCTGATGGTCTTCTTGAAGCTGCCGATCATCGCGCTGCTCCTGATCGTGTGGTGGGCGATCCGGCAGAAGCCCGAGACCGGCGAGCCGCCGCCTGACGACGGCGAGGGCGGCAGCCGCAAGCCGCGCCACCCGCGGCCGCCCCTGCGCCCGCTGCCGCGCCGCGGCCCGCACCACGGCGCCACGCCCCCAGCGCCGCCCTCGCGCGTGCGCGCCGTGTCCGGCTTCGCCGGGCACGGCCACGGCGCCGCCCACTGAGCACCGGCCCGACCACTAGGCTGCGCGCCCATGGGCAGCGTCCTCTCCGACGGAACGATCAAGCGCCTCGTCGAGGAGCAGCGGATCCGCATCGAGCCGTGGGACCCCACGCTGGTCCAGCCGGCCAGCGTCGACCTGCGTCTGGGCAACTCGTTCCGGGTGTTCCACAACCACCGCGCGTCGGCGATCGACCTGCGCGAGCCGCCGACGAACCTCACCGAGCACCTGACGATCCCGGACGACCGCCCGTTCGTCATCCACCCGGGCGAGTTCGTGCTCGGCGTGACCGTCGAGCGCGTGGAGCTGCCCGACGACGTCGTCGCCCGCATCGAGGGCAAGTCGTCGCTCGGCCGCTTGGGCCTGATCGTCCACGCGACCGCCGGCTTCGTCGACCCCGGCTTCGCCGGCACGCTCACGCTGGAGATCACGAACCTCACGCGCGTGCCGATCAAGCTCTACCCCCGGCTGCCCATCGCGCAGCTCTCGTTCATGGAGCTCGACCGCCCCGCCGAGATCCCGTACGGCTCGCCCGAGCTGGGCTCCCACTACCACGGTCAGGTCGAGGCGACCGAGAGCCGGTACGGTTTGCCGACATGAGCGTGATCTCCACGATCCTCGCCGCCACGGAGGCCGCCGAGGAGACCTCGAAGGCGCCGTTCTACATCGTCGGGCTGGTGCTCGCCGCATGGGCCGTCATCGTCGGCATCGCGGGGATCATGCGCCCGAACCTGCCGCGCACCGCGGGCCCCGCCCGCCTCATGATGCTCGTCACCGCCGTGCTCGTCGCGGGCACGATGTCGACGGCGATCATCACCGCGTGACGGCGGGGATCGAACATCGGGCCACGCCCGAGCGCCGGTCCGGACGCCTCCGACGCCGGCCCTGACTGGTTCGGGCGAAGAACGGGAAGGCTCCCCTCTACGCTGTCGGGCAAGGAGCGAGGAGACCCCGATCGACGAGACAACAGGAGCCAGCGTGAGCAGCGAGACGACACCCCAGGCCGTATCGGGCAACGGCGCCTCCGGCGCTCCGACGCTGACGGTCACGGACAACCGCACGGGCAAGACCTACGAGATCCCGATCACCGACGGGACCGTCCGGGCGATGGACTTCCGTCAGATCAAGGTCGACGACGACGACTTCGGCCTGATGACCTATGACCCGGCGTTCACGAACACCGCGTCGTGTCGCTCGTCGATCACGTACATCGACGGTGACGCCGGCATCCTCGAGTACCGCGGCTACCCGATCGAGCAGCTCGCCGAGCAGTCCACCTACATCGAGGTCGCCTACCTCCTGATCCACGGGCACCTGCCGACCCAGGCCGAGCTCGACGCCTGGACCCATGAGATCACCGTGCACACGTTCGTGCACGAGAACGTCAAGAGCTTCATGCAGGGCTTCCGCCACGACGCGCACCCGATGGGGATGCTGTGCGGGTCGGTCGGCGCGCTCTCGACCTTCTACCCGGACGCCAACGACATCAAGGACCCGGAGAACCGGGCGATCCAGACGATCCGCCTGATCGCGAAGATGCCGACCCTGGCGGCGTTCGCCTACCGGCACACGATGGGCCAGCCCTACGTGTATCCGGACAACGACCTCGCCTATCCCGGCAACTTCCTGAACATGATGTACAAGATGACCGAGCTGAAGTACGAGCCGGATCCACGGCTCGAGCGGGCGCTCGACATCCTGTTCATCCTCCACGCCGACCACGAGCAGAACTGCTCGACGAACGCGGTCCGCGCGGTCGGCTCCTCCCAGGTCGACCCGTACTCGGCGGTCGCGGCGGGCGTCGCCGCGCTCTACGGCCCGCTGCACGGCGGCGCCAACGAGGCGGTGCTGCGGATGCTCCAGCGGATCGGCACCAAGGACCGCGTGCCCGAGTTCATCGAGGGCGTGAAGGCGGGCAACGAGCGGCTGATGGGCTTCGGCCACCGCGTCTACAAGAACTACGACCCGCGCGCGAAGATCATCAAGAAGGCGACCGACGACGTCTTCGAGGTCACCGGCGTCAACCCGCTGCTGGAGATCGCCGTCGAGCTGGAGAAGATCGCGCTCGAGGACGAGTACTTCGTCTCGCGCAAGCTGTACCCGAACGTCGACTTCTACTCGGGCCTCATCTACGAGGCGCTCGGGCTGCCGGTGTCGATGTTCCCGGTCATGTTCGCGATCCCGCGCACGTCGGGCTGGGTCGCGCAGTGGCTGGAGATGGTGCAGGACCCCGAGCAGAAGATCGCGCGCCCGCGGCAGATCTACACGGGCGACCGCAACCTCGACTACGTCCCGATCAGCCAGCGGGGCTAGGGGGCACTCGCCCAGGGGCCGGGACCCGCACGCGCGGGCCCGCGCCCTCCAGGTTGCGCCGGGGCGCGGCCGAGGGGTGACCGGCGCCACACGAGCCGAGGCCGCCACTCTGCAACGATTCACACATGCCCTCCGTCGACGCGCTGCCGGAGCTGCGCTTCCGCCCGATCGTCCCGGGTGACGCGCCGCGGCTGGCCGAGGGGCTGCGACGCCTGTCGCGCGAGTCGACCCGCCGCCGCTTCCTGGCGCATCGCGACCGCCTCTCCACGCGCGAGCTGCGCTACCTGACCCAGGTCGACTTCTGGCGCCACTACGCGCTGGTCGCGGTGCTGGCCGACGATCCCGACGAGCTCGTCGCGGTCGGCCGCTGGGTGCGCACCGCCGAGGACTTCGAGACCGCCGAGGTGGCGATCGTCGTCGGCGACTGCTGGCAGGGCCGCGGCGTGGGCCGTCACATGGGGATGATGCTGGCCGACGCCGCCCGCGCCCGCGGGGTGCGCCGCGTCACCGCGTCGGTGCTGCCCGAGAACGTGGCGGCGCACCGTCTGCTGCGCTCCGTGGCGGACCGCCTCACCGCGGTCCACTCGCACGGCGTCGCCGAGCTGGTCGGCGAGCTCGCCGCGTAGCATCGCGCCATGGACGAGCGCTGGACGCTCACGGTGCGCCGCGGACCGAAGGTGACCAAGGACCGGTACGGCTCGCTCGACGAGGCGCTCGACGCGCTCGCCGCCCTGCTCGATGCGGGCGACATCGAGCGGCGCGGCCCCGCCCGCGCGTTCCTGCGCGAGATCGAGCCGGTCGCGCAGGTGGCGATGCGGGCCGAGATCGCCGGGCCGCAGCGGTTCTTCGCGAAGGTCAACGGCGGGGTGGACGTGCGCGGCGACGGATCGGCCGAGCCGTTCGTCGGCCGCGTCAACCGCCGCGTCGTCGAGATGCGACCGGGCGAGCGGCCGGTGGACGCGCTGCGCCGCGCGCTGACCGAGGAGACGTCCTAGAGGACGAGCGTGGCGCCGTGGCGGCGCAGCCAGCGCCGCGGCTCCTCGTAGCCGGGGCAGTGGCGCGCAACGAGCGCCCAGAAGCGCGGCGAGTGGTCCATCACCGCGAGGTGGCAGGCCTCGTGCCAGACGACGTAGTCGAGCACCGGCTCGGGCGCGAGCAGCAGTCGCCAGTTGAAGCTCATCGCCCCGCTGGCCGAGCACGAGCCCCAGCGGGTGCGCTGGCCGCGGATCGTCAGCGTGCGGTACGGCCGGCCGACGGCGGCGGCCGCGGCGTCCAGGCGCGGCGCGATCTCCGCGCGCGCCCGGCGCCGGTACCAGCGCTCGATCGCGTCGCGCGCCCCGTCGCCGGCGGGCACGAGCAGCTCGTCGCCGCGGCGATGCGCGCGCGTGCGGCCCGGCTGCGGGACGAGCCGCAGGTCGGCGCCGAGGTACGGGACGGTGTCGCCGCGCGCGGCCACCCGCGCCCGGACCGCCTCGGCCTCGGCCATCCGCCGCTCGATCCACCCGCGCAGCTGCGCGACCGCGGCCGCCGCCTCCCGCGCGGGCGCGCGCGCCGGCAGGACGACCTCGACGCCGTCGTGCGGGTCGACGGTCACCCGCACCCGCCGGGCCCGGGCGGAGCGGCGCACGGCGTAGGGGATGTCGGGCGGCGCGGCGGGCACGGCGGACGCCCATGCTAGGCGCGGGCGCGGCGGCGCCGGCGGCGGCGGGCGCCGCGGGAGCCGCACGCCGTAGGATCGGCGCCGTGAGCGAGCGTTCGGTCGTGCGGCTGCCCGCCGGGGTGCAGCCGCCGTTCGAGGTCTACGTCAACGGCGTGCTCCAGGAGGAGGGCCGCGACTACGAGGTGCGCGAGCGCGACGGCGCGCTCGTCTTCGGTCGCGTGCTCGCCCAGGAGGGCAAGGTCAGCCTGTGGCGCTGGCTGGTCGGCGCGTTCGGGGTCGGCACGTACCGCGACCACGACAGCGTCGACGTGCGCTACACGCTCCCCGACGGCCGCCCGACGGTGGCGGAGAACCTGAAGGTCGACCCGCCGAGCCCGGGCTAGGCGGCGGGCGCGGCGGCCAGCGAGCGCTCGGCCTCCCACGGGCGCATGAGCTTCAGCGCCGACAGGATCGCGCGGGTCGCCGGCGCGCGGTTCAGCGTGTAGAACTGGATGCCGGGCGCGCCCATCGCCAGCAGCTCGGCGCACTGCAGGGTCGCGTAGGCGACGCCGAAGTCCTCGACCGCCTCGGGATCGCCGGCCCGCGCCTCGAGCTGCGAGAGGAGCGGGTCGGGCAGCGTCGCCCCGCACAGCTCGGTCACCCGCTTGATCTGGGCGACGTCGGTGATCGGCATGATCCCCGGCACGATCGGCACCTCGATGCCGATGTCGCGCGCCCGGGCGACGAAGTCCACGTAGACGGCGTTGTCGAAGAAGAGCTGCGTGATGAGGAACGACACGCCGGCGTCGACCTTGTCGCGCAGGTGGCGCAGGTCGTCCTCGGGGCTCGTCGCGTGGGGGTGCGTCTCGGGGAAGCAGGCGGCGGCGATCGTGAACGGGTACTCGGCGGCCAGCAGCTCGACGAGCTCCCGCGCGTGAGAGAAGCCGCCCTCGGTCGGCACCCAGTCCCCCTGGCCGGCCGGCGGATCGCCGCGCAGCGCGAGCACGTTCTCGACGCCCGCGTCGCGGAAGCGGTCGAGCTGCGCGCGCAGCTCGTCGACGGTCGCCCCGACGCAGGTGAGGTGCGCCATCGCCTCGAGCCCGTGCTCCTCGCGGATGCGGCGGACGGCGTCGAGCGTCCTGTCGCGAGTGGAGCCCCCGGCGCCGTAGGTCACCGAGACGTACGCCGGATCGAGTGTCCGCAGCTCTTCGACGGCCCGGAACAGGTTCGCCTCCCCCTCTGGGGTCTTGGGCGGGAAGAACTCGAAGGAGAAGACGGGCTCATCGCCGCCGAACAGGTCGTCGATCCGCATGGCCGCCGGAGCGTAGCAAACCTTGACACGATCTTGTCAAGGTATGTCAGGAGGGCTGATTCCTACGCCGCGGCCCAGCGCTCCGGCAGGTCCGGATCGTCGACCGTGCGCCGGACGCGCCCGGTCATCTCGAGGTGCTGCAGGTAGCAGAGGGTCTCCGACAGCCACCACGGGCCGGTGAGCTGGTTCGGCTCCTGGCCGAAGACGTGGGGCACGATCTCCACCGCGGTGAGCGCGTCGACGGCCACCGCGTCGAGCACCCGCTGCACGCGCTCGGCCACCAGCCGTCGGTTGGCGTGGATGTGCGCGGCGACGTCGGTGAACGTGCGGCCGTGGCCGGGGATGCACAGGCGCGCGTCGAGGTCCTCCACGCGCTCGAGCGACGCCAGGAACTCGCCGACCGGGTCCGGCGTGTAGCCGTAGTCGAAGTACAGCGAGACGCGGCCGAGGAGGTGGTCGCCGGAGATCAACAGCCGCTTCTCGCGCTGGAACAGGCACACGTGCGAGGGCGCGTGCCCGGGGGTCTCGACGACCTCCCAGACGCCCAGGTCGGTCGGGACGACGACGCCGTCGACGAGGTCGCGATTGGGCTCGATCCAACCCGCGACGCCGGCCGAGCCGGTGTCGCCCTGGCGCTCCAGGTAGCGACGCAGCGCGTCGGCCGGCACGCCGCTCTGGCGCGCGACCTCGAGGCGCTGCTCCAGCCACAGCTCCGGGTCCTGCGCGGCGCGCGACATATGGCCGTGGTTCGGATGCATCCACAGCGGACATCCCGTGTGGGCGACGACCGTCGCAGCCTGCCCGTAGTGATCGGAGTGCGCGTGCGTGACGACGAGCAGCCGCACGAGATCGAGGCGCAGGTTGACCATCGCCAGCGCCCGCTCCAGGTGCGCGAGCGAGCCGGGCTCGTGCAGCCCGCAGTCGACGAGCACGATCCCGTCGCCGGCCGCGATCGCCCACGCGTTGCCGTGCGGGACGCCCGGCCACGGCAGCGGCAGCCGCAGCCGCCACAGGCCCGGCAGCACCCGCTCGCCGCGGCCCAGCTCGCGCTTCCTCGCAGGGGCGGACATCCCTGTTTAGACTCGCATGTCGTGGCGACCACCGACGAGCCGGCCAAGCCGACGCGGGTCTCCAAGGCGGCGACGGCCAAGGTCGCTCGGGCCTACCTGCGCGCGATCAGCGAGCACGACCTCGCCGCCGCGGCGGCGTGCTGGGCGCCCGGCGGGCGCGAGACGATCCACGGGCAGATCGACACGACGGCGCCCGACGGGATCGTCGCCTACTTCGCCAACGTCTTCGACGCGATCCCCGACCTGCGCCTGGAGGAGCTGTCGTGCACGGCGGAGGCCGACCGCTGCACGATCCGCTCGCGCATGACCGGCACGTTCGCGGGCACCGCGCCGCTGCAGGGCGTGCGCCCCAACGGCGCGCGCATCGACATCGAGATCGTCGACAACTTCGTCGTCCGCGACGGGCTGCTGATCGCCAACGACGCCTACATGGACGGCATGACGCTCGCGCGTCAGCTCGGCGTGCTGCCGCCCGACGGCTCGCCCGCCCAGCAGGCGATCACCCGCGCCGTCAACGCCCGCACGCGCCTCGCCGCCGCGAGCGTGAGCGAGCTGGAGAAGGTGGCCGACGGCGTGTGGCGCATGCGCGGAGGCCTCCCCGCCAAGGACTTCAACGTGTACTTCATCGAGGAGGACGACGGGGTCACGCTGTTCGACGGCGGCATCCGCGCGATGACGAACAGCGTCGCCAAGGCCGGCGCGCGGCTGGGCGGCATCACCCGCGTCGTCCTCGGCCACGCGCATCCCGACCACCGCGGCGTCGCGCCCGGGCTGGCCGTGCCGGTGCTCTGCCACGAGTCCGACCGCGCCGACGCCGAGGGCGACGGCGGCGTGCGCTACTTCCACCTCGAGCGGCTGAACCTGCTCGCCCGCCGCGTGTACCCCGGCCTGCTGCGGATGTGGGACGGCGGGCCGGTGACGATCGCCGACACCGTGGCCGAGGGCGACGAGATCGCCGGCTTCCGCGTCGTCCACCTGCCCGGCCACGCGCCGGGGATGATCGCGCTGTTCCGCGACGAGGACCGCGTGGCGCTGACCAGCGACGCCTTCTACCTCATCGACGTGGAGACCGGGCTGCCCAAGCCGCCCCGGCTTCCGCACCCGGCGTTCAACTTCGACACCGACCAGGCCCGCGAGTCGCTGCGCAAGCTCGCCGCCCTGGATCCGGCCGCCGCGTGGCCGGGGCACCTGGGGCCGCTGACCGGCGACGTGCGGGCGCAGCTCGAGCAGGCGGCAGGGGCTTGAGCCGGCGCAAGCGCCCGCGATCCTCCGAGCAGCTCCGCGCCCCGACCACGCGGTACGCCCACCCCGAGCACGGGGAGCTCGAGCTGCGGGGCGCGCTGACGCCCAAGACGCGCGCCGCCTACGCCGAGATCGGCGGCGTGCGCGAGGACGCCTGGCAGCGCCAGGTCGAGTTCCTGTTCGAGCGCCTGGCCGTGAGCTGGACCATCCACGACCTGCCGATCACGAAGCAGAAGGAGCTGCTGGCGCGCTTCCGCGTCGCCACGCAGGACGAGCGCACATGGATCCGGTCCGTGCTGCGCGAGCACCTCACCGAGCACTTCCCGGAGATGCAGACCCCATGACCACCGTTCCCGAGCGCCTGCTGCTGGGCTCCGGCCCGTCCCCCGTCCCCCGGCGCGTCCTCGACGCGATGGCCCAGCCGACGATCGGCCACCTCGACCCCGCGTTCGCCGAGCTCATGGAGGCGGCCAAGGACAAGCTGCGCCGGGTCATGCGCACGGCCAACGACGTGACGCTGCCGCTCAGCGGCACCGGCAGCGCCGGGATGGAGGCGATGGTCGTCAACTTCGTCAGGCCGGGCGACCGGGTCGTCTGCGGCGTGCACGGCCTGTTCGGCGAGCGCATGGCCGACGAGCTGCGGCGCAACGGCGCCGACGTCGTGCGCGTCGAGGGCGAGTGGGGCCGCGCGCTGGATCCGGCCCGGCTGATCGACGCGCTCGACGAGCGCACGAAGGCGCTGTTCGTCGTGCACGGGGAGACGTCGACCGGCGTGCGCCAGCCGCTGGACGGGCTCGCCGCCGCGTGCCGCGAGGTCGACGCGCTGCTGATGGTCGACTGCGTCACGTCGCTGGCGGGCGCCCCCATCTCGATCGACGACGAGGGCGTCGACGTCGCGTTCAGCGGCACCCAGAAGTGCCTGAACTGCCCGCCCGGGCTGGCGCCGTTCACCGCCGGCGAGCGCGCGCTCGAGCGCCTCGAGGAGGGCACGTGCCGGTCCTGGTACCTGGACCTGACGCTGCTGCTCGGCTACTGGGGCGGCGACGGCGCGCGGTCCTACCACCACACCGCGCCGATCAACCTCGTCTACGCCCTGGACGCGGCGCTCGACCTCGTGCTCGAGGAGGGCCTGGAGGCGCGCTGGGCGCGCCACCTCGACGCCCACGAGCGGCTGCTGCGCGAGCTGGAGCCGCGCGGCTTCCAGCGACTGGCGCCCGAGGGCGAGCAGCTCGCCTCGCTGCTGTGCGTGCGCGTGCCCGACGGCCTCGACGAGGCGGCCGCGCGCCGCGCGCTGCTGCTCGAGCACGGGATCGAGGTCAGCGGCGGCCTCGGCCCGCTCGCCGGGCAGGTGTGGCGGATCGGCGTGATGGGCGAGGGCGCCCGGCCCGAGGCCCAGGAGCGCCTGCTGGCCGCCGTCGATCGGGTGCTGTGAGCGGATGATCGACGCCGCCCGCTTCGCCGACCTCCTCACCGGCTACTGCCTGGAGGTCGAGAAGGGCCAGCAGGTGCTGGTGCGCTCGACGCCGCTGGCGACGCCGCTGCTGCTCGAGCTGCAGCGCGCGATCCTGCAGCGCGGCGCCTGGCCGCTGATGCGGATCGACCTGCCCGGCCAGGCCGAGGGCTTCTACGCGCACGCGCAGGACTGGCAGCTCGACGACTTCCCCGAGCTGGCGATGATCGAGGCGCGCAAGGCGAACGCGACGCTCTCGATCCAGGCGCCGGAGAACACCCGCGCCCTGACCGGCATCGACCCCGCGCAGATGGCCCGCGTGGCGCGGGCGCGCGAGCCGATCCGCGAGCAGACGCTGCGCAAGCGCTGGTGCACCACGCTGTGGCCCACGCAGGCCAACGCCCAGCAGGCCGGCGCGTCGCTGGCCGACTTCGAGGCGTTCGTGGCCCGCGCGCTGTTCCTCGACCAGCCCGACCCGGTGCGCTCGTGGGGCGAGCTGCACGCCTTCCAGGCCACGCTCATCGACCGCCTGCGCCGCGCGAGCGAGCTGCGCATCGAGGCCGAGCGCACCGATCTGCGCCTGAACGTGAAGGGCCGCACGTGGGTGAACTCCGACGGGCGGCGCAACATGCCGTCGGGCGAGGTCTTCACCGGCCCCCACGAGACGTCGGCCACGGGGACGATCACGTTCGACGTCCCCTCGGGACCGGCCGGCGTCGACGTCGCCGGCGTCACCCTGCGCTTCGAGGACGGGGTCGTCGTCGAGGCGCACGCCGAGCGCGGCGACGCCTACCTGCAGCGCGCGCTGCAGACCGACGAGGGCGCGCGGCGGCTGGGCGAGATCGGGATCGGCACGAACTTCGGCATCGACCGCCCGATCGGCGCGATCCTGTTCGACGAGAAGATCGGCGGGACCGTCCACCTCGCGCTCGGCCGCTCGTACCCCGAGACCGGCGGCAGGAACGCGTCCGCGCTCCACTGGGACCTGATCTGCGACCTGCGCCGCGGCGGGCGGATCACCGCCGACGGCGAGCTCGTCCAGCAGGACGGGCGGTTCGTGCGCTGACGCCCGCGTCCAGGAGCGGACCAGTGTCCGATGCGCTGGCGTGAAGTCCGCGCTCGCGGCTGCCGATACGAGCCCCATGAGCGACGCCACGACCATCGCCGGCGCGCGCACCCGGTGGGTGGGCGTCGGACACGCGCCGGCCGGCGACGCCGCCCGGGACGCCGGGCGCCGGGCCGCGGCCACGGCGGTGCAGGGCGCCGACCCGGCGCTGGCGCTGGTGTTCGCGACGCCGTACGCCGACCTGGCCGAGATCGCCCGGGGCGTGCGCGCGCACGTGGACGCCGGCGTGCCCGTCATCGGCTGCACCACGAGCGGCGAGATCGCCGGCCTCACGGTCGGCTCCGGCGGCGTCGTGGTCATCGCGTTCGGCGGTCCCGGCTTGACCGCGCGCACCGCCGCCGCCGGCCTCGCCGACGGCCCCCGGGCCGCGGGGATCGCGGCGGCGTCCTGCCTGGCGGAGGTCGATCGCCCCCACCGCGCGCTCCTGCTGCTCGCCGAGGGCCTGACCGGCAGCCGCTCGGAGATCGTGCGGGGCGCCTACAGCGTCGTCGGCGCCGGCGTCCCGCTCGTCGGCGGCTGCGCCGGCGACGAGCTGGCGATGGAGCGCACCGAGCAGCTCCACGGCGACGAGGTCCTCAGCGGAGCGGTCGTGGCCGCGGCGATCGGCTCCGACGCGCCGATCGGGATCGGCGTGGGCCACGGCTGGCGGCGGGTCGGCGAGCCGATCGTCGTCACCGCCAGCGACGGCGACCGGATCCTGCGCCTCGACGACCAGCCCGCGCTCGACTTCTTCCTGGAGCGGCTCGGCGCGCCGCCCGGCGTCGGCCCCGAGGACAAGGAATGGCAGCTCCGCGCGCTCAACCACCCGCTCGGCCTGTCGCGGCCCGGCGGCGAGGAGGTGCGCGCGATCATCGGCGTCGACCACGCGGACCGCGCGCTGCTGTGCGGCGACGTGCCGCAGGGCACGATGGTCTGGATCATGGAGGGCGACGCCGAGACGATCCAGGCCGGAACCGCGATCGCCTGCGACGAGGCGCTCGCCGCCCTCGACGGCCGTCCGCCCGTCGGCGTCGTCGCCTTCGACTGCGCGGCCCGGCGCAACATCCTGGGCGCCGAGGGCGTGACCGAGGAGGCCGAGCTGTTGGCCCGACGCCTCGGCGGCGCGCCCGTCGGCGGCTTCTACACGTACGGCGAGATCGCCCGCACCCGCGGATCGCGCGGGGTCCACAACGCGACCCTCGTGCTGCTGGCGCTCGCCTGACCGCAGCCGATGCTCGACTTCGTCCACCAGTCCCCGCACCAGCTCGTCGAGTTCATCACGGCCGTCGCCGCCCGCGAGGACGGCGTGAGCGCCGTGCAGGCCGCCGCCGAGCTGGCGTCCGAGGAGTTCGACGCCGAGATCGGCGCGGTCGTGGTGGAGAACCGGCTGGGGGCGGCGGTCGGCTTCGGCGCCGGCGCCCCGCCGGCCGAGGCGCTGTGCGCGATCCGCCCCGGGCTCGGCGTCGTCGAGCTCGACGGGCTGGGCCGCTGCCACGTCGCCGCCGCGAGCTGGAAGGACACCACCCCCGGGCGCCTGATCGTCGGCCGGCTCGACCGCGCGTTCTCCCCCGAGGAGCGCAACCTGCTGCTCGGCATGGCCCGCGGCCTGGGGCTGACGCTGCGCACGATCCAGGCGCTGGAGACCGAGCGCGCGCTGCGCGCGGCCCACCAGCGCCAGGCCGAGGAGCTGGCCGAGCGCCAGCGCCTGCTGGAGGTGCTGCTCGACATCCAGCGCTCGATCTCCCACCGCGCCCCGCTGCACGAGATCCTCGACGCGATCACCGCCGGCGCGGCGACGCTGCTGGGCGTCGAGCGCGTGTCGCTCGTCCTCGACGACGCGCTGGACCCCGGCCGGCCGATCATCGCCCGCAGCGCCCGCCCCACGGCCGGCGCGCCCCCGAGCGGCGACGCGCTCGTCGCCTCGGTCCACGTCAACGGCGAGCCGGCCGGCGCGCTGGTGGCCGCGCCGCCCGCCGGGCGCGGCTTCGACACCGCCGACGTCGACCTGCTGAGCGCGTTCGCCGAGCACGCGAGCCTCGCGCTCACCGACGCGCAGACCGTGCAGGCGATGCAGGAGGCCTTCCACGACCCGCTGACGGGCCTGCCCAACCGCGCGCTGTTCGTCGAGCGCCTCGAGGATGCGCTCGAGGCCGTCGCCGACGGGGCCGAGGTCGCCGTCCTGTTCGTCGACCTGGACCGCTTCAAGGCGGTCAACGACAGCATCGGCCACGCAGCCGGCGACGAGCTGCTGCGCGCGGTCGGCGGGCGCATCGTCAACTGCCTGCGCACCGCCGACACGGCCGCGCGCTTCGGCGGCGACGAGTTCGCGGTGCTGCTGGAGGGGCCGAAGTCGGTGGCCAGCGCCGAGGGCGTGGCCGACCGCATCATCGCCGCGATGCGGCGGCCGTTCTCGATCTCCGGCAAGACCGTGCTGATCGGCGCCTCGATCGGCGTGGCCTACGGCGACGGGAGCGCCCGCGACGCCGACCAGCTCCTGCGCAACGCCGACCTGGCGATGTACCGCGCCAAGCACGACGGGCGCGGCCGCCGCGTCGCCTTCCGGCCCGCGATGCTCACCGCCGTGCTCGAGCGCGTCGAGCTGGAGACCGCGCTGCAGACCGCGCTGGCCAAGGGGGAGCTGCGCCTCGGCTACCAGCCGCTCGTCGAGCTCGAGGGCGGCCGCCCGGTCGCAGTCGAGGCGCTGCTGCGCTGGACGCACCCGACGCTGGGCGAGGTCGCGCCCTCCACGTTCGTCCCGATCGCCGAGGACGTCGGCGCGATCGTGGACATCGGCCGCTGGGCGCTGAACGAGGCGTGCGCGCAGGCGGCCGCGATCCGGGCCGGACGGCCGTGGCTGCGGATGACCGTGAACGTCTCCGCCCATCAGGTCCGCGACCCCGACTTCCCCCGCGACGTCGAGGTCGCGCTGCGCCGCCACGGCCTTCCCGGGTCCGCGCTGACGCTGGAGCTCACGGAGCGGCTGCTCGTCGACGAGCACGGCGACGCGCTCGCCCAGCTCCTGCGCCTGCGCGACCTCGGCGTAGGCATCGCGCTCGACGACTTCGGCACCGGGTACTCGGGGCTGCGCTATCTCCAGCAGTTCCCGGTCGACGTGCTGAAGATCGACCGGTCGTTCGTGGCGCTGCTCGGCGAGGATCCCGCCGACGCGGGCGACGACGCGGTGATCCGGACGATCATCGAGCTCGGTCGGGTGATGGGGATGCGGACGGTCGCCGAGGGCATCGAGACGCCGGCGCAGGCCCACCGCCTGCGCGCGCTCGGGTGCCGGATGGGGCAGGGCTTCCTGTTCGCGGCGCCGATGTCGGGCGAACGCCTCGCCTGGTGGCTGGCGCACCGCGAGCCCGCCGGCCGCGCCGCCTGACCCTGACGTTCGGGGGCCAGGTGTCGAGGTTGCGACCGGCGCCCCTGAATCGGCGATTCGGCCGCGTACTCTGCGACACGCCATGCGCCGCACCAAGATCGTCGCCACCATCGGACCCGCCTCCCGCGATCCCGAGGTGCTGCTGCGGATGGTGCAGGCCGGGATGGACGTGGCCCGCCTGAACTTCTCGCACGGCAGCCCCGAGGAGCACGCGGAGAACGCCCGCCTCGTGCGCGAGGCCGCCGGCCGCGCCGGCCGGCCCGTCGCGATCCTGCAGGACCTGCCCGGACCGAAGCTGCGCCTCGGGCGCCTGGAGAACGACCGTGCCGAGCTCGTCGCCGGCGACGAGGTCACCTTCACGTGCGGCGACGACGACGGCATGGTCGGCGACAACACGCACATGTCGATCTCGTGGGCGGGCCTGGCCCGCGGGCTGACGCCGGGCGAGGTGCTGTACCTGGCCGACGGGTCGGTGCGGCTGCGCGCCACGGCCGTGCGCTCCGAGGAGTGCGAGATCGACGCGGTCGTCGAGGTCGGCGGCACGGTCCTGTCGCGCCAGGGCGTCAACGTCCCCGGGCCGGTCGACGAGCTGCCGTCGGTGCCCGAGGAGGACCTCGCGCACCTGCGCGTCGGCGAGCAGATCGGCGTCGACCTCGTCGCGATCTCGTTCGTGCGCCGCGTCGAGGACGTCGAGTTCCTGCGCGGCCAGACCCGCCTGCCGCTGATCGCCAAGATCGAGAAGCCGCAGGCGGTCGAGGCCGCGCGCGAGATCATCTACGCCTCCGACTGCGTGATGGTCGCCCGCGGCGACCTCGGCATCGAGCTGCCGATCGAGGAGGTGCCGATCGTGCAGAAGCGGCTGCTGCAGACGGCCGGCGCGATGGCGCGTCCCGCGATCACGGCCACGCAGATGCTCGACTCGATGGTCACCTCCAGCCGTCCCACGCGGGCGGAGGTCGCCGACGTCGCCAACGCGATCCTCGACGGCAGCGACGCGGTCATGCTCTCCCAGGAGACGGCGATCGGCGAGTACCCCGTCGAGGCGGTCGCGATGATGGCCGCGGTGGCGCGCCAGACCGAGAAGTCGGCGCCCTACGAGCACTGGAACGACGTGCGCGTGCGCCGCGACGCGCGCGACCCCGCCTACACGGTCGCCCACAAGGTCGTCGAGGCGGCCCGCGAGCTGGCGCTCGACGCGATCGTCGTCCCGACGCTGTCGGGCCGCTCGGCCCGCCTCGTCAGCGCGAACCGCCCCAACGTGCCGATCTACGCGCTGTCGCCGGGCCGCGAGACCGTGCGCCGGTGCGGGCTCATGTGGGGCGTGCGGGCCGCGTCGATCCGCCGCCACGAGATCACCGAGGACCTCATCGCCGACAGCGTCCGCCGCGTCGCCGAGCTGGGCTGGTGCTCGCCCGGCCAGCGCGTCGCGGTCACGGCCGGGCTTCCGAGCGGACGTCCGGGGACGACGTCGCTGATGCAGATCCAGGAAGTCTGATCCGGCCGCGCGACTGGGCGACCCCGGCCGCCAGCCCGCCGACCCACATCGCGACGATGATCGCGACGGCGATCTTCGTCTCCGGCTTGGAGAAGTCGCCGAAGGAGCCGCCGAGCGCGACGTAGGCGAACGTGCGCGGCGCGGTGCCGATCGCGGTCGCGGCGGCGATCGCGGGCATCGAGATGCGGGTGAGGCCGAGCGCGTAGTTGGCGAGGTTGTACGGCACGCCCGGCAGCAGGCGGATGTAGAGCACCGACAGGAACTCGCGGCGCTCCAGGAACGCGGCGAGCAGCTGGATGCGCCGCCCGCCGATGCGCTCGACGGCGTCGCCGGCGACGAAGCGCGAGATCGAGGCGGCCGCCAGCGCCGACAGGGTCGCGCTGACGATCGCCACCGGGGTGCCGAGCGCGGCGCCGAACAGCAGCCCGGCGGCGCCGGCCAGCAGCGGTCCGGGGAAGCACATGCAGCTCAGCACGACGCCGACGATCACGAACGCGATCGGGCCGGCGACCCCGAGGCCGTCGATCCAGTCGCGCACGCGGTCGGCAGACAGCGAGCCGCTGACCGCCACGATCACGAACACGCTCGCGACCGCCACGCCGAGGCCGCCGAGCCGCAGGGCCGGCGGCAGCCTCCTCACCCGCGCCGCGACCAGAACGCGGCCTCCTGCCGCCCGAGCTCCGTCTCCGGCTCGGCGCCGTAGATCCACTCCCGCGCGATCCGGTACCAGTTCGCCTTCGCGCGCAGCTGGCCGAGGACGGCCAGCGTGAGCACCTCGAGCCGCCGCCCGAAGAGATGGTCGGGCGGCAGCGACTCGTGGCGCATCTGCGAGAAGTGGCGGGAGCGGGGATCGCTCATGTCCATCATCACCTGGGTGGCGATCTCCGGCTCGAGCATGATCTCCGCGTCGGTCGTGTACCACCACGTCAGGTCGCGGAACTGCTCCAGGAGCTGCTCGTCGCTGTAGCGGGCGGACTCGAGCACGAAGCCGGCGTCGCGCAGGTCGGCGGCCAGCTCGTGCGGGCGGTCCTCGAGCGAGTGGCGCACCATCGCCAGCTCGCGCTCGGCGACCTCGGCGGGGAGCCGCTTGAACAGGCCGAAGTCCAGGAACGCCATGCGCCCGTCGCGCAGCAGCAGCGAGTTGCCGGGATGCGGGTCGCCGCTGAACTGGTGGTGGCGGTACATGCAGCCGAAGTAGAAGCGGAAGATGATCTCGCCGAGGCGGTCGCGCTCCTCCTGGGGCAGCTGCTTGAGCTCCTCGAATCCGCGGCCGTCGACGTACTCGGTGACGATGACGCGCTCGCGCGACAGCGACGTGACCACCTCGGGCACGACGATGAACGGGTGGCCGCGGTAGATGCGCGCCAGCGAGCGGTGGTTGGCGGCCTCGAGCTCGTAGTCGAGCTCCTCGGCGATGCGCTCGCGGATCTCGTCGCCGATCGCCTTCGGGTCCAGGCCCGGCGCGACCGAGCGCATGAGCCGCAGGATCATCCCGAGGTTCTGCATGTCGGCGCGGACGGCCTGGGCGACGCCCGGGTACTGCACCTTCACGGCGACGTCGCGGCCGTCGGGCAGGGTCGCGCGGTAGACCTGGCCGATCGAGGCCGCCGCGATCGGAACCGGGTCGAAGGTCTCGAACACGTCGTCGAGCTTCTCCCCGTACTCCTGCTCGAGGACCTTGCGCATGTCCTTGAAGTCGACCTTCGGGGCCGCATCCCTGAGCGCGGCGAGCTTCGTCTGGAACTCCTCGCGGTACTCCTCGGGCACCAGGCCGACGTCGAGGAACGACATCACCTGGCCGAGCTTCATCGCCGCGCCCTTCATCGTCCCCAGCGCGGCGACGATCTGCTCGGCCGTCTCGACCTGCCGGCGCGCGAGCGCGCGGCGACGCTCCTCCTCGCCGCGGGCGACGTTGGCGGCGCGGGTGCCGAGCTGGCGCGCGGCCTGCCCGGCGGCGAGCCGCCCCACCCGGGCGCTTCGCGCCAGGCGCGAGGTCGGGATCCCCTCGTCGCGCGGCGGCGTCACGACCTCGTGGTCATCCCGTCTGGACCTTCGAGCCGGGGACGATGTCGTCGCGGCCGTCGGGCCAGCGGACCCACGCCTTGTGGCCGCCGTCGTAGTCGTCGCCCAGCAGGATCAGCGTCGCCGGCTCGCCGAGCGCGGTGCACGGCTCGTCGCCCTCCTTGTCGAGGCCGCGCCACACGCGGATGAAGCGGTTGCTCTCCCACTCGTCGCCGATCGTCGTCGGGTCGGTGTGGCCCGGGCGCACCACCGTGTCCTTCGGCAGCGCCATGAGGGTGTCCATGATCGAGGACCTGAGGTCCTCGTAGGAGGTCGAGTTGGGCGCGCGCACGCCGCCGACCGAGTTCTTGAACAGCGTGTCGCCGGTGAAGACGTTGCCGTCGACGACGAGGGCCCGCATCCCGGCGGTGTGGCCGGGCGTGTGCAGCGCCTTCACCTCGAGCGCGCCGATCGTGATCGTCTCCGGGAGCGGCTCGGCCTCGCCGTCGTAGTCCTCGCGGTCGTCGATGAGGACCTTCAGGTCCGGCCAGCGCTCCTTGAGCTTGCCCACCTCGAACACGTGGTCGGCGTGGGCGTGCGTGAGCAGGATGTGCGTCGGCGTGACGTCGAGACGCTCGGCCGCCTCGATCAGCGGCTCCACCGGACCACCCGCATCCACGAAGAAGCCCGTCCCGCCCTCACCGTCCGCGACGAGATACGTGTTGGACAGGAAGTCCGGGTGCATGCTCTTCTCGACGATCATGCCCCGGTAGATTGCCAGGTCATGGAGTTCCTCCACACGTGCTACCGGATCGGCGACATCGATCGCTCGGTCGCCTTCTACAAGGCCCTCGGCTTCGAGGAGCGCCGGCGGATGCCCATCCGCGACGAGGCGATCAACGTCTTCATGGGCCTGCCGGGCGACGGCGACCGGCTCGAGCTGACCTACAACCACGGGGTCGACTCCTACGATCTGGGCACCGGCTACAACCACATCGCCCTGAGCGTCGACGACCTCGACGCGACGCTGGCGCGCCTGGCCGAGCAGGGCATCGAGCCGGAGCGCCCGCCGTACACGATCCGCGAGGGCGGCAACCGCCTGTGCTTCGTGCGCGATCCGGACGGCTACCGGATCGAGCTGATCGAGGGCAAGATCTAGGCGCCGGGTCGAGCGGCGCCGCGCCACCCGCGCCGTTGTCAGATCGAGCTCGCTATGCGAGTCCGATCCGACAACGATCGGCGGAGGGCGGCGATGACGGTCCGCGGCGCGTCCTTGATCTGCCGCTCGGTGAACCGGTGGACGACGTAGCCGGCCGCGGTCAGGATCGCGTCGCGCTCGCGGTCGCGCTCGAACGCGGCGCGCGTGCGGTGGAACGCGTAGCCGTCGGCTTCGGCGACGACGCCCGCCTCGGGCCAGGAGACGTCGACCTCGAGACCGGCCAGGTCGGCGTTGACGGCCGGTGACGGGAGCCCGTGGCGCTCGCACAGCTCGACGAGCAGGTCCTCGAAGTCGGAGCGGCTCAGCCCGCCGCCGGGCCGGTGCTCGGCGGCGACGCCCGCGTAGGCGCGCGTGCCCCGGCGGCGGGGATGCGCGGCCACGAGCCGGTCGACCTGCGCGAAGTCCAGGATCTGCAGGACGTCGGCCTGCGCGAACGCCCGGCGGACCACCCGCATCGGCCGGTACGTCGCGAGGTCGAGCAGCGTCCGCTCGACCGTCGTCACCGGGATCCCCTCGTGGACGGTGACGTCGGCCGCGGGATCGAGCGACCGGTAGCGATGGAGCCGCACCCCGCGCGGCGCGTCGCGCCCGCCCGTGCCGGGCACCGTCACGTGGATCAGGCGAGGCAGGCCGCGGCTGATCTCCCACAGCGCGGCGGCGCTCCCATGACTGAGGGCGGCCTGCGGTCCGCAGGCGAGGACGGCGGCGAGCCAGACGCCGCGCGGCGGCAGCGCGGCGTGGCCGACCGCGTACACCGCGGGATGGACCGCGATCAGCCGCCCGCGGTCGAGCCGGCGACCGATCGCGGCCGGGGTCATCCCCAGCGCCAGGATCTGGTCGCGGGTGACGAGCCCGTACTGGCGGGTGGCGAGCGCCGCCACCTCCCGATCGTTGTCGTTTCGAGATCGCATACCGATCACGAGGCGACAACGGCGGGGAGTTCGCCCCCGGCGCGGCGCGGGTAGTCTGGCGGCGTCATGGCCCTGCGGCGCACGGCGGTGGCCGATCTCGGCTCCAACTCGTTCCGCCTCGTCGTCTTCTCCGCCGACGACGGCTGGTGGAAGCGCACCGACGAGATCTACGAGGCCGTGCGGATCGGGGCCGGGCTCGCCGAGACGGGGGAGCTGAGCGCCGAGCGGATGGCGCGCGGCTGGTCGGTCGTCGAGGTCTTCGACCACTTCTGCCAGGCGACCGGCATCGACGACGTCGTGGCGGTCGCCACGTCGGCGATCCGCGACGCGCGCAACGGCGCCGACTTCGTCGCCCGCGCGCCGATCCCGGTGCGGATCCTGTCGCGCGAGGAGGAGGCCCGCTACGGCTACCTGGCCGCGGTCAACTCGACGACGCTCGCCGACGGCGCCGTGCTCGACCTCGGCGGCGGCTCGATGCAGCTCGTCGCCGTCGAGGACCGCCGCGCCCGCCACCTCGAGTCGTGGCCGCTGGGCGCGGTGCGGATGACCGAGCGCTTCCTGGCCGACGGCGCGCCGGCGTCGCGCAAGCAGCTCGACCAGCTCCGCGCGAAGGTCGCCAAGCGCCTGGCCGCCGCGCCGTGGGTCGCCGGCACCGGGGCGCGGCTGGTGGCGATCGGCGGCACCGTGCGCAACCTCGCGGCCGCCGCGGCGGCCGCCGCGGGCCTGCCGTCGATCGGCGTCCAGGGCTACCACCTGAGCGCCGGCGCGCTCGGCGAGCTCGTCGACGAGCTGGCCGGGATGCCGGCGGCCGAGCGCGGCAAGGTCGCCGGCATCAAGCCGGCTCGGGGCGACATCATCCTCGCGGGCGCCGTCGTCGTACAGGCCGTCGTCGAGACCGGCGGCTTCGACGGCGTCGAGGTCACCGAGGCGGGCCTGCGCGAGGGCATCTTCTTCGAGCGCCACCTGGCGCCCGCCGACCCGCCGCTGTTCCCCGACGTGCGCCGCGCGAGCGTCCTGAACCTCGCCGCGCAGTACCGGCAGGGAGACGCGCACACCGAGCACGTCGCTCGCCTCGCGCTCTCGATGTTCGACCAGCTCGCGGCGCTCGGCCTGCATCCCGGCGACCCGGGCGAGCGCGAGCTCGTGTGGGCCGCCGCGATGCTGCACGACATCGGCATGGCGATCGACTACGACGACCACCACAAGCACTCGCGCTACCTGATCCTGAACTCGGCGCTGCCCGGCTTCTCCCCGCGCGAGCTGGCGATCGTCGCCGAGATGGTCCGCTACCACCGCAAGGGGACGCCGTCGTTCGGCTCGGACCTGGCGCCGCTCGTGGCCAAGGGCGACCAGGCGATCCTCGACCGCGGCGCGACGCTGCTGCGCCTGGCCGAGGGGATCGAGCGCGCCCGCGATCAGATCGTCCAGGACGCCGACCTGTCGGTGAACGGCGGCGACCCGGTGACGATGACCCTTCGCGCCGAGGACGGCGCCGGAGTCAACGTGGCGCGGTGGGCGGCCGAACGCGAGATCGACCTGTTCGGCCGCGCGTTCGGCCGCGAGCTGCGGATTCGCTAGGCGTCAGCGGGTCCGACCGGGCTCGTCCCCGCCGGCCGGGACCCCCACCGACTGCGTGCTGACGGCCTCGACGACCTCGGCCTCCTCCTGCTCCAGCGCGTGATCGTGATCGCCGTCGCAGAGGACCCGGAAGTTGCCGGACACGCCGCCGTCGGTCTGGATCGTGATGCCGGGCAGGATCTCCTCGCCCTCGTCGAATCCGAGCCGCTCCATGTCGAAGTGCGACAGCCCGATGCCCCACGCGGTGTGGGTCGGGTTCTCGCGGTCATGGGCGTTCAGGGCCATCTGGAACGCCCGCAGGTTCTTGCCCACCTTCGACGGATCCGACATCGCGGTCAGGCTACCGAACGCAGGGCCTTGAGCGCCGTCACGACGCTCGCCTGCGCGAGGATCTCGCCGGCGTCCAGCATCGCCTCGACCTCGGCCACCGGACGGAGCTCCACGAACACGCCGCTGCTGGCCTCGTTGGCGTCCGGCCGGGGGTCGGCGACCCGCCGCACCCCGGTCGCCGCGAACGAGAAGACGCGCTGGGGCGACTTGCTGCTGTCGGCGTACGTCCACCCCAGCTCGCGCAGCGACGACGCGTCGGGCGCCGCACAGCCGGTCTCCTCCAGCAGCTCGCGCGCGGCGGCCGCCGCGGGCGTCTAGCCCGCGTCGATCAGGCCCCCGGGCAGCTCGAGCGTGACCTCGGCGACGCCGTGCTTGTACTGGCGCACGAGCACCACCTCGTCGTCGGGCGTGGTCGCGAACACGCACGCCACGTCGGACTCCTCGTAGACGAAGTACTCGATCTCCTCGCCGCCGGGGAGCACGACCGTGTCGCGGCGCACGCGGCACCACGGGTCGTCGAGCGGGTAGCTCGACGCCCGGACCCGCCAGCGCGCCGGCTCCTCCCGGCCGCTCACGCCAACCGCTCCCGGATCCGCTGCGCGAGCCGCTCCACGGTCGGGCAGGCGAGCCCGTGCGCGGCCCCGTGGCGTAGGACCGCGCCGGCGATCGCGTCGAGCTCGGGCTCGCGGCCGGCGGCGACGTCGCGCGCCATCGAGGTCGTCTGGGCGGGGTCGAGCTCCCAGATCTCCCGCAACGTGGCGTCGGCGTCGAGCCCGGCGCCCTCGGCGTCGGCGACCGCGACCGTCTCGTCGACCGCCGCCTCGAGGTCGACCCGCCGGCGCGGGTGCTCGCGGATCGCGCCGATCGGCAGGCCGTAGGCGGCGGTCGTGCAGGCCAGCGCGTTGAGGCGCGCGAGCTTGCTCCACAGCACCGGCGCCTCGCCGTCGCCCAGCCGCGCCGGGATCTCGGCGCTGCGCAGAACGTCGGCGAACGCGGCCATCCGCGGCCGCGGCGCCGGCGCGTCGGACGCCAGCTCGACCCGGAGCGCGGGGCTCGTCTGCACGATCTCGCCCGGCGCGACGCGCTCGCTCTCGATGCGGATCGTGGCCGCGATCGCGCGCTGGCCGAACCGCTCGCGCAGCGCCGCCACGTGGTCGATCCCGTTCAGCAGCGGCACGACGAGCCCGGGCGTCCCGGCGACGCGCGCCAGGGCCGCAGCCAGCCCGCCCGCCTTCGTGGCGACCACGAGCACGTCGACGTCGTCGTCGAGCCGCGCCGTCGCCGCCGGCCGGACCGCGAACTCGCCGAGCCGCGCGCTGCGCACCCGCAGGCCGCCGTCGGCGATCGCCGCGACCGTCTCCTCGCGCGCGACGACCGTCGTCGCCACCCCCGCGCGCGCCAGCGCGGCGGCCACGAACCCGCCCACGCCGCCCGGGCCCAGCACCGCCACCCGCGTCATGACGGGGGCGGCCCCAGCGGGTCGACGAGCACGCCGGGATTGAGGATCCCGGCCGGGTCGACCGCCGCCTTGGCCGCGCGCAGCGCGGCGGCGAACGGCTCGGGCCGCTGGCGGTCGTACCAGGGGCGGTGGTCGCGGCCGACGGCGTGGTGATGCGTGATCGTGCCGTCGGCGGCGAGCAGCGCCTCGGAAGCGGCGCGCTTGACCGCCCACCACTGCGCCTCCTCGTCGCCGCGGCGCGCGGGCGCGAGGACGGTGAAGTACGGCGCGGGCCCGTCCGGATACGCGTGCGTGATCCGGCAGGTCACCAGCGCCCGCTCGTCGTCCAGCGCGCGCCGGGCCGCGTCGAGCACGGCGGCGTGCAGCGCCGGGAAGCGGTCCCACGTCACCGCGGTCTCGAACGTCTCGCTGAGCACCCCGAGCATCACGAGCACGTCGCGCAGGTACGGCGCGCGCAGGAACGCGTCGCGCCACGCGCCCGCCGCCCCCTCGCGGTGTCCGGCGCCGGCCGGCTCGTCCCACTCGCCCCCGGCCTCGGCGCACAGCTCCAGGCCGCGGGCCAGCAGCGCGTCGACCGGGGCGTCGACGGACTCGAAGCCCAGCACGAGGAGCGCGTGGCGGCCGTCGCCGGCGCCGCTGACCGCGGCCTCGGCGGCGTCGACGAGGCGGCAGTTGGCCGGCCGCAGACCGGCCTGGGCGATCGCCCGCACCGCCTCGGCGCCGAGCTCCAGCGACGGGAAGCGCACGGCGCGCGAGGCGCGGTGCTCGGGGCGCGGCTGGACCCGCACCCACGCCTCGGTGATCACGCCGAGGATGCCCTCGGACCCCAGCAGCGCCCGGTCGGGGCTGGGCCCGGCTCCGGAGCCCGGCAGCCGCCGCGACTCCCAGGTCCCGGCGGGCGTGATCGCGCGCACGGACTCGACGAGGTCGTCGATGTGCGTCGGCCCGGTCGCGAAGTGGCCGCCGGCGCGCGTCGCGATCCAGCCGCCGAGGGTCGAGAGCTGGAACGACTGCGGGAAGTGGCGCAGCGTGACGTCGTGCTCGCGCAGGCGGTCCTCGAGGTCGGGGCCGAGGATACCGGCCTGCACGCGAGCGGCGCGCGAGACCGGGTCGACCTCGAGCAGCGCGTCGAGCGCGCCGAGGTCGAGCGACACGACCGGCCCGTCGACGGCCGGGGTCACGCCGCCCACCACCGACGTCCCGCCGCCGTAGGGGACGACGGCCACGCCGTGCTCGGTGGCCCATTCGAGCACGACCGCGACCTGGTGCTCGTCGGCCGGGCGGACGACCGCGTCGGGGGCATGGTCGAAGCGGCCGCGCAGCGCCCGCACCACGTCGAGGTACGACTTTCCCCACGCGTGCGTCGCGCGCGCGCGATCGGACGTGTCCCACGGCACGCCCGGCGGCGCGGGCGGCAGCGGCCGCGGGGAGCGCAGGGCGGCGGCCTCCAGCGGCACCGGCTCCTCCACCTCCTGGGCGGCGAACCCGAGCCGCTCCTCGACGAAGCTCGCCGCGCCGGCGGCGTCGGTCGCCGAGAGCGCCTCGTCCTCGTAGCCCCAGCCCCAGTGCTTTCGTCGCCGCGCCACGGGGCGAGTCTAAGCTGCGGGTGTGGTGCAACAGCCGACGCTTCCCGCCCTCCTGGCCCGCGGCCCGTGGCCGCCGGGCGCGGTCGAGGCGCGCTGGCGTCCCGACCCGTTCGAGCCGAGCGCCGAGCAGTCGACGGCCGCCGACGAGGCGATCGCCGCGCTGCGCGACCGCGGATCGCCGAGCCACGACGGGTTCGCGGCACGGCTGGCCGACCACCACGTCGGCGCCGACGGGCGCCTCGTCCTCGAGCTGCAGCCGGTGCGGTGGGCGCTGCGCCTCAACGACGACGCGTGCGACAGCCTCTCGGCCCTGTGCGTGACCCGCGACCACGAGGGCCGCTGGCTGGCCGGCCGCCGCGCCGCCTGGCTGGCCTCCTGGGCCGGGCAGTGGGCGCTGGGCGCCGGCGGCGCCGTCGACCCGCAGGAGAACCCCATGGACACGCTCGTGCGCGAGCTGCGCGAGGAGTGGTCGGTCGAGCCGGAGCGGATCACCGGGGAGGCGCTGATCGCGCTCCCGGGCCGCATGGCGATGTTCGTCGGCGTCGCGTGGCTGCCCGCCGGCGCGGAGGTCGTCCCCGACCACGAGCACGACGCCTACGCGTGGTGGCCGGCCGACCCGGCGGACTGGCCGGCCGAGGCCCACCAGCAGCTGCGCCGGATGGCCTCGCTGCTGGCGTGAGCTCGCCGCCCGCCACCACGACCGCGCCGGCGCCGCGGGGGGCGATCGCCCGCGTCCTGACGTTCGAGCGCCTGGAGTGGGCGTCGTTCGCGCACTCGACGGTCTACTTCGGCCTGCTCATCACCTGGGCGCTCGGGCTCGACGGGATCAAGTACTGGCTCGGGTGGGCGCACGGCATCGGCTGGATCCTCATGTGCATCGCCACGGTGCTGGCGCTTCACGCGCGCGTCATCACGATGCGGATCGCGGTCGCGGTGGCCGTGATCGGCGCCGTCGGCCCCTTCGTGGGGTCCTACGAGTTCGTCCGCGAGCAGCGCCGGCGGACCCGTCGTGCCGCCGCTGTCACAGGGCGCTACAGTCAGGGCTCGGATGGCAGTTGAGACCCGTGTGCAGGTCACGATGCCCCAGATGGGCGAATCCGTGACCGAGGGTGTCGTGCTCGAGTGGCACGTCAAGGAAGGCGACCGCGTAGAAGCCGACGACGTCCTCGTCGAGATCTCGACCGACAAGGTCGACGCCGAGGTCCCCTCCCCGGCCGCCGGCACCGTGGTCGCCCTGCTCGCCAACGAGGGCGACACCGTCACCGTCGGCTCCGTGCTGTGCGAGATCGAGAGCGGGGACGGCGACGCGTCCGCCCCGGCGCCCACGACTCAAGCCTCCGCCGGGGATGACGATGCATCCGGTGCGATGATCGAGATCACCATGCCCGCGATGGGCGAGTCGGTCACCGAGGGCGTGATCCTCGAGTGGGCGAAGTCCGTCGGCGACCCGATCGAGGCCGACGAGACGCTCGTCGAGATCTCGACCGACAAGGTCGACGCCGAGGTCCCCTCGCCGGCCAGCGGCACGGTGGCCGAGATCCTCGCCGAGGCGGGCGAGACCGTCACCGTCGGCCAGGTCCTCGCGCGCCTGCAGTCCACCACCGGCGCGCCCGCGAAGTCGACGCCGGCCCCGTCCGAGGCGCCGGGCTCCGCCAACGGCGGCGGCCCCGCCGCGCCGGCCGCCCCGACGCCCGAGGGCGTGCAGGCCACCCCGGTCGCGCGCCGCGTCGCCGCCGCGCAGGGCGTGGACCTGTCGCGCGTGAAGGGCACCGGCCCGGGCGGGCGGATCACGAAGGCCGACGTCCTCAACGGCGCCGGCGCCCCGGCCGCCGCGGCCGAGCCGAAGGGCGAGCTGATCAAGGGCGGCGCGGCGATGCTCGCGCGCTACATGGACGAGTCGCGCTCGATCCCGACCGCGACCTCGTTCCGGACCATGACCGTCACGATGATGGACGGCCGCCGCAAGGAGCTGAAGGCGGCCGGCCACAAGGTCTCCTTCACGCACCTGATCGCGTATGCGATCGCGAAGGCGGCGACCGACGAGATGCCGGTCATGACGCACCACTTCGAGGAGCGCGACGGCAAGCCGTACCGCATCGACGACGGGGCCGTGAACCTCGGCATCGCCGTCGACGTGGAGAAGAAGGACGGCAGCCGCACGCTCATGGTGCCGGTCATCAAGGACGCCGGCCGCCTGTCGTTCACCGAGTTCCTGGACGCGTTCGGCGACCTCATCACGCGCGCGCGTGAGAACAAGCTCACCGCCGACGACCTCACCGGCGCGAACCTCTCGCTCACCAACCCGGGCGGCATCGGCACCGTCGCCTCCGTGCCGCGGCTGATGACCGGCCAGGGCACGATCGTGGCCACCGGCTCGATCGCCTACCCGGCCGGCCTGGAGGCGATCGGCGAGCTGATCGGCGCCGAGAAGGTCATGACGATGACCTCGACCTACGACCACCGCGTCATCCAGGGCGCGGAGTCCGGGCGCTTCCTGAAGGTCGTCGAGGAGTACCTCCAGGGCGAGCACGGCTTCTACGAGCAGGTCTTCGCCGACCTCGGCGTGACGCTCGGCCCGCCGCCGGCCAAGCCCGCGCCGGCCGCGGCCGCCGCGGTCGCGCGCGACACCGCCGCCGCGCCGGCGCCCGCCGCCGGCGAGCCCGACGAGGCGCTGATGCAGGCCGTCCAGGCCGCGACGTCGCTCGTCAAGGCCTACCGCACGCACGGCCACCTCGCCGCGCGCCTCGACCCGCTCGGCAGCGAGCCCGAGGGCGATCCGGCGCTCGACCCGGCCCCGCTCGGCCTCACCGACGAGATCATGCGCAAGATCCCGGCCAGGATCCTGCGCATCGGCGTGCCGGGGGCGACGCTGTACGACGCGCTGCCGCACCTGCGCGAGACGTACACGGGCACGATCGCCTACGAGATCGAGCACATCTCCAGCCACCGCCAGCGCACGTGGCTGCGCGAGAAGATCGAGACCGGCGCCTACCGCCAGCCGCTCACCACCGAGGAGCAGAAGGCGCTGCTGGAGCGGCTGATCAAGGTCGACGCGTTCGAGCGCTTCATGCACAAGGCCTACCTGGGCCAGAAGCAGTTCTCGATCGAGGGCCTCGACATGACCGTGCCGATGCTCGACGAGCTGATCCAGCTCGCCGCGGCGCACAGCGGTCGCGAGGTCGTGGTCGGCATGGCCCATCGCGGGCGGCTGAACGTGCTCGCCCACAACCTGGGCCGGCCGTACGACTCGATCTTCGCCGAGTTCGAGGGCGCTTCGACGCTCGAGGCCGTCACGACGATCCCGCAGGGCGGCACCGGCGACGTCAAGTACCACCACGGGTCGCAGGGCTCCTACCAGCTGCCCAACGGCGAGTCGATCCTCGTCAACCTCGAGCACAACCCGTCGCACCTGGAGTTCGTCGACCCGGTCGTGGTCGGCGCCGCGCGCGCCGCGCAGACGACCCGCCAGGGCCCGCACGCGCACCGCGACACGAACGCCGCGGTGCCGGTGATCCTGCACGGCGACGCCGCGTTCCCGGGCCAGGGCGTCGTGGCCGAGACGCTGAACCTGCAGGCGCTCGACGGCTACTCCGTCGGCGGCACGATCCACATCATCCAGAACAACCAGGTCGGCTTCACCACCGATCCCGACGACGCCCGCTCCACGCGCTGGGCGTCCGACCTGGCCAAGGGCTTCGACGTCCCGATCATCCACGTCAACGCCGACGACCCCGCCGCGTGCATCAGCGCGGTGCGCCTGGCGTTCGCGTTCCGCCAGGAGTTCGGCCACGACGTGCTGATCGATCTGGTCGGCTACCGCCGCTTCGGCCACAACGAGGCCGACGAGCCCGCCTACACGCAGCCGGAGATGACGGCGGCGATCAAGAAGCACAAGCGCGTCAGCGAGCTGTGGGCCGAGAAGCTGATCGCCGAGGGCGTGCTCACCGCCGCGGACGTCGACGCCCAGCAGCAGGCCGTCTGGGACCACCTGACCGCGCTGCACAAGGGCCTGAAGGACCGCATCGCCGCGGCCGCCGAGGCCGGCGAGGTCGAGCAGGCCACCGGCGAGTACCAGCTCGACCGCTCGCCGTCGCCGGAGGTCAAGACCGCGGTCGACGCCGACCGGCTGCGGGTCCTCAACGAGGAGCTGCTGCGCATCCCCGAGGGCTTCACGGTGCACCCGAAGCTCGTCAAGCAGCTCGAGCGCCGGCGCGAGGCCGTCGGCCCCGACGGCGGGATCGACTGGGCGCAGGCCGAGGCGCTCGCGTTCGCCTCGCTGCTGACCGAGGGCACGCCGATCCGCCTCACCGGCCAGGACGTCGAGCGCGGCACGTTCAGCCAGCGCCACCTCGTCCTGCACGACGCCAAGACCGGGCAGACGCTGTGCCCGATCCAGCAGCTGCCGGGCGCGCTCGCCCCGTTCGAGCTGCACAACTCCCCGCTGAGCGAGACCGCGTGCGTCGGCTTCGAGTACGGCTACAGCGCCGAGGCGCCCGAGTCGCTGGTGCTGTGGGAGGCGCAGTTCGGCGACTTCGCCAACGGCGCGCAGGTCATCATCGACCAGTTCATCGTCTCGGGCCTGGCCAAGTGGGGCCAGACCACCCGCCTGACGCTGCTGCTGCCGCACGGCTACGAGGGCTCGGGCCCCGAGCACTCCTCGGGCCGCCTGGAGCGCTTCCTGCAGCTCGCCGCCGAGGGCAACATCCGCGTCGCGAACCTGACGACCCCGGCCCAGTACTTCCACCTGCTGCGCCGTCAGGCGCGCATCGCCAAGCAGCGGCCGCTGATCATCATGACGCCGAAGTCGCTGCTGCGCCTGCCGCAGGCGACCAACCGCATCGAGCACCTCTCCGACACGCAGTTCTACCCGGTGCTCGCCGAGCCTCGGGTCGACGAGGACAAGGTCACCCGGCTCATCCTCTGCACGGGCAAGATCTACTACGACCTCGTCGGGCACCCCGACCGCACCGACAACGAGCGCGTCGCCGTCGGCCGCGTCGAGCTGCTGTACCCGTTCCCGGAGGGGCAGATCCTCGAGCTGATCGCGCGCTACCCGAACCTCGAGGAGGTCGTCTGGGTGCAGGAGGAGCCGCGCAACATGGGCGCCCGCGCGCACATGTCGCCGCGCCTCATGCAGATCCTCCCCGAGCACCTGCGCTTCGGCTACATCGGCCGGCCCGAGCGGGCCAGCCCGGGCGAGGGCTACCCGGTCGCCCACGCCCAGGAGCAGTCGCGCATCGTGCGGACCGCGCTGGACCTGTCGCGTCCGGTGTCGCAGTTCCCGCACAAGATGCCGGGCGAGCGCTAGCCGTCGTCCGATCGGGCGGTCGCGCCGGTCGCGGCCGCGCGCCAGAACACGCCGCGCAGCCGCTCACATCTCGTGGGCTGCGGGGCGGAGCGCAGCGAGGTCGGGGGGTGAACGGCGATTCGGCCCCGCCCAGCGGGGCTGAATCGCCACTCGTGACGCGAGCAACCTGGGGCGCGCCGTGGCGCGCGGACGCGCGCGCCTGCGATCAGGCACCCCTCGACGTCGCGCCCTACGTGTCGAGCGCGGCGCGCATCGCCTCCGCCGCGGGCGCGACGTCGGGCCCGAGGCGGTCCAGCAGCTCGCGCCAGCGCGGGTCGCGCGCGATCGTGTCGCGCATGAGCGCGACGCCGTCGGGCACCCCCATCGCCAGGGCGCCCCAGAAGCGCAGCTCGTCGCTGTCGGGCGCCAGCGCGGACGCCTCGCGGTAGCGCGGGCCGGCCTCGGCCGCGCGGCCCTGGGCGACGAGCTCGTCGGCCTCGGCGGCCAGCGCGTACGCCCTGTGCAGCGACCACAGGCGCCGCAGCTCGGCGACCGGGTCGGCGTGGTCGTCGACGCGCAGGTCGACGAGGGCGGCGGCGGTCACGGGCGCGTCGCGCTCGCCGGCGACGGTCAGCAGCGCCGCCGACTGACGCCCGCGCACGTCGCCCCCGGCGGCCTCCGCCGCCTCCATGGCGGCCAGCAGCCGCTCGGCCAGCGGCCCGTCGGCCTCGGCGTACGCGGCCGCCATCGCCTCGGGCACGCCGGGCCGCAGCATCATGTTCGCCTGCGCGCTGAAGCCCGGCCCGGTGACGTCGCCGGCGTGCGCGATGCAGCTCGACCCCGTCCACGCGGCCGCCTCCCCGAGCGCGTCGACGATGCCGACCTGGCGCATCCCCGCGTCGGTCGTGGCCACGACGCGCCGCAGCGCGTCCCGCGCGCCCTCGCCCGCGCCCAGCGCCGCCAGGACGGCCGCGCCCGTGTCCGGGTCGGGCACCGACTGCACCGCGACGGCCCCGACGCCCGGCTGCGCGTACGGCACCACCGCGCCGACGGCGAACCAGTGCGAGTGCACGGCGACGCCGAGCTCCAGCGTCTCCGGGTCGCGCGCGACGATCGAGTACGTGCCCTGCCGCCCCACCGATCCGAGCGTAGAGGATCGCCACCGTCGCGCCCTCGCCCCGGTTGCACGCGCCGAACCTGATGTAGCGTCGTCCCATGTCCGCGCGTGGTGAGCAGGTGCTGGCCCGGGTCCGCGAGATCCCGCCCGGCTTCGTGCGCGCGTACTCGGACCTGTCGCCCGGCGCGCCCCGCTTCGCCGGCCAGGTCCTGTCACGCAGCGACGACCCCGGCCTGCCCTGGTGGCGGGTCGTGCGCGCCGACGGCTCGCTGGCCAAGGGCGACGCCCAGCGCGCCCGGCTGGAGGCCGAGGACGTGCCGTTCCGCGGCGAGCGGGTCGACATGCGCGTCGCGCGGCTCGGCGGTTAGCCTGCAAGCCATGTGGCATCAGGCGCTCGTCGAGCTGCGGCCGCGCCCGCGCGGCTTCCACCTCGTGACCGACGAGGTGCTCGGGCAGGTGCCGCAGCTGCGTGAGCTGCGGATCGGGATGGCGCACCTGTTCCTGCGCCACACGTCGGCGTCGCTCACGCTGAACGAGAACGCCAGCCCCGACGTGCGGCGCGACTTCCGCTCGTGGTTCGACCGCGCGGTGCCGGAGGACGCCCCGTACTGGACGCACACGCTCGAGGGCCCCGACGACATGCCTTCGCACATCAAGTCGTCGCTGACGGGCAGCGACCTGCTCCTGCCCGTGCGCGACGGACGCCTGGCCGTCGGGACCTGGCAGGGCGTGTACCTGTGCGAGCACCGCGACCACGGCGGCCCGCGCTCGCTCGTCGTGACCCTGTGGGGCGAGTCGTGACGAAGGCGGTCTCGCCGTACGGCGCGCTCGTCGAGGCGCACGGGCTGTCCGAGGCCCACCGTCACGTGCTCGACCTCGTTCCGCGCGGCGCCCGCGTGCTCGACGTCGGCTGCGCCGAGGGCTACCTCGACGTCGAGCTGACGAAGCTCGGCTGCGAGGTCGTCGGCGTCGAGCCCGACGCGCGTGCCGCCGCGGTCGCCCGCGAGCGCGGGATCTCGGTCCTGGAGTTCGACGTCGAGGAGGTCGCGCTCGACGCCTCGGGGTTCGACGTCGTGCTGTTCGTCGACGTGCTCGAGCACCTGCGCGAGCCCGAGCCGGTGCTGCGCCAGGCGCTCGCGGCCGGCCGCGCGATCGTCTCGATTCCCAACATCGCCCACTGGACCGGCCGGCGCGAGCTCCTGCTCGGGCGCTTCCCGCGCGCCGACCACGGGCTGTTCGACCGCACGCACCTGCGCTGGTTCACCCGCGCCGGCGCGCACGCGCTCGCCCGCGACGCCGGCTTCCGGGTGGTCGAGGAGCGCTTCGCGGGCGCGCCGCTGCCGCTGGAGGGGCGGCTGCCCGCGCTGAGCCGCCTGCGCCCCGCGGCGGTGCGCGCGTGGCCCGAGCTGTTCGCCCTGCAGGTTGTGCTCAGCCTCGAGCCCGCCTGAGGGCGCGGAACTCCGCGATGTCGTGTGGGACCGGCCGCAGGTGCGGGTCGCGCTCGCGCGGGAGCTCGGTGACCTCGAGCTCGGTCTCGGTGCCGTCGGCCTCGATGCGCGCCGCGCCGACCCCGTGTCGCGACGACACCGCGCGCACGAGCCGCTCGTCCTCGAACAGCAGCCCGACGCCGTCGTCGGCGGCCCAGCCGGGCGGCAGCTCGCCGGTGCGGACCGCCTCGCGGTAGACGGGCAGGCGGTCGGGCTCGCCGTCGCGGTGCACAGACAGCGAGTCGGGCAGCAGCCCCAGGCCGCGCACCGGCGCGGGCGCGCCGCCCGACTTCGTGACGCCGCCGGTGAACCAGCACATCGCGCCGGCGCTCAGCCCGGCCAGGACCGTGCCCTGCGCGTAGGCCTCGCGCAGCAGCCGGTCGAGGCCGTGCTCGCGCCAGATCGCGAGCATGTTGCGGATCGAGCCGCCCCCGACGTAGACGAGGTCCTGGGAGAGGACCAGCTCCTCGAGGTCGACCGCGTGCTCGTTGAGGCGGAAGAGCGAGAGCACCGTCGTGGTGCAGCCGGTCCCGTCGTAGCAGGCGTGGAAGCGATGGAGCTGCTCACGCGGGTCGCCGCTGGCGGTCGGCAGGAACAGCAGGCGCGGCTCGCGCGGCTCCAGGAGCGTGAGCAGGAAGTGGTCCAGCGCGGGGTTGTCGGGCTCCATCGTGAAGCCACCCCCGCCCATGGCGAAGATGCGGCGCGGGCGCCGCTCAGGCGGCAAGGGCCGTCGAGGACGGCTGGGCGGCTCCGAGATAGCGCGTCTCGAGCTCCGTCTCCACGACCCGGCCGCGCTGCCACGCGACGCGGTAGGCGCGCGCCTCCGGGCGCGAGCTGACGACCCGCTCGAGGTCACGGCCGACGAAGTGCAGCGCGGCGCCGTCCGCCGCCGCGTACCCGTCGAGCATCCCCTCGGTCATGAGGCGATGGTACGAGGTGCGGCGCTGCGGGTCGGAGTCGTAGTGGACCGCGTTGGAGTACGGCAGCAGCCCGAGCCCCGCGACGCGGCGCGGCGGGCCGTTGAACTTGCTGACGATGTCGGCGAACCAGCACAGCGAGCCGGCGCTGAGGCCGCACAGGACGATCCCGCGCTCCCACGCCTCGGCGAGCACCTCGTCGACGCCGTGCGCGCGCCAGGTCCCCAGCAGGCTGCTCACGCTCCCGCCGCCGACGTAGATCAGGTCCTGCTCCAGCAGCCGCTCCGCGAACGGCCGCTCCTCGCCGCGCTCCTCGCGGAACAGCGAGACGTGCGTGGCCAGCGAGCGACCGCTGAACGCGCGGTAGAAGCGCGTGATGTAGTGGTCGGCGTCGCCGCTGGCGGTGGGCAGGAAGCAGACCCGCGGCCGCTCCACGCCGGTGAGGGACAGCACGTAGTCGTCGAGCAGCGGGTTGCCGGCCTCCATCGAGAAGCCGCCGCCGCCGAATGCCACGATCTGCGGGGGACGCTGGCTGGACATGACCGCAGGGTGCCAGCGCCGCCGCGGCGGGCACAGCGCCACACGGTCCACACCGCGTCGCCGGACGGGCCAGCCCGCCGGCGCGCGGACGCTCAGCCGAACAGCGTCAGCTCGGGCTCGCGCTCGCCGCGCAGGACGGCGAGGTCGACCTCGACGCAGGCGATGCCGCGCGACTCGGCCAGCGTGCGCGCCTGCGGCTTGATCGTCTGCGCGACCAGGACGCCGCGGCAGGTCCCCATCGCCGGGTCGAGGCGGATGCGCTCGAGGTAGCGCGTGAGCTGCTCGACGGCCTCGATCGTCGCGATCCGCTTGACCTCGACGGCGATCCACTCGTCGTCGGCGTCGCGGCACATCAGGTCCACGGGGCCGATGTCGGTCGGCCACTCGCGGCGCACGAGCCGCAGTCCCTCGCCGCACCAGTGCGGCTGCTCGGCCAGCAGCTCCTGCAGGTCGCGCTCGACCCCGTCCTTCTCCAGCGCCGCGGCCTCGCCCATGTCGTGGGTGACGTCGGAGACGATCTCGCTGATCGCGATGTCCAGCCGGTCCTCGCCCTTGAGCTTGCGCACGACGATCGCGTCCTGCGACTCCTCGATCACCGTCGGCGGCGTCATCCAGTTCTGCGGCTTGTAGCCGCCGGTGTCGGCGTGGACCATCACCGAGCCGTCGGACTTGATCATGATCAGCCGGAGCGCGTCGGGCAGCACGGCGGTGAGCCGGCCCGAGTAGCGCACCTCGCAGCGGGCGACGATGAGGCGCATCGTTCGGCACCGTACCGCGGGCGGCGGATGGCCGCCGGCGTCAGCCGTCGCGCGCGGCCGGCACGCGCGCGAACAGGCGCTTCGTGAGCGCGATCGCGTCGCGCTTGGCCTCCGCGTCGGTCTGTCCGGGGACGTTGACCATGACGCGGGCGATGCGCTCGGCATGGAACGCGACGAGCTGGAGGCGCCCCCGGGTCCAGAACGCTCCGACGCCGCCGTAGGTGTCGTCGTCGCCGACGCCGGGGACGTCGCGGGCGCGCAGGCTCGGGATCGTGTTGAACTTCTGGTAGGCCTCGGAGAGCTGGTTGAAGTAGCGGCGCGTGGCGTCGGCGGCGCCGTCGAGGATCACGCGCACGACCGCGCGGCCGCGGCCGTACCGGCACTGGGAGAGGTCGAGCGAGTCGTTGCGCCGGGCGCGCAGGTCGGGCCGGCCGACGATGCGGCGCACCACGCGCGCCGGCAGCAGCGTGCAGACCGACGCGCCCTCGACGCCCTCGGCCGAGCGGTCGGCGTCGCGCTCGAGCTCCTCGCCGTTGGAGGCGCTGAGCGAGGACCGGTAGGTCGTGCCGGTCGGCGCGCCCGCGGGCTCGCCGCCGCCGTCGCCGCCGCAGCCGGCCGGCAGGATCAGGGCGAGCGCGGCGAGCGCGAGCACGGCGAGGGATGGCCTGACCCGGGCCACGGCGACGCGCGCGTCAGGCCGCGTGCAGCTCGCGCGGCAGCGCGCTGCGCATCCGCTCCGCGAGGTCGGCGACCTCGGGATCCGGCCCGAGCTCGAGCGCGCGATCGCACGCCTCCAGGCATTCGCGCACGCGGTCGGTCCGCGCGAGCGCGTGCGCGTAGCGGCTCCACGCCGCCGGGTCGTCGGGACCCAGGATCGTGGCCTGCTCGCACGCCGAGACCTCCCCGCCCACGTCGCCGGCGAGCTGCAGCGCCAGCGCCAGGTCGAGCAGGCCGTTGACGGTCGGCTCCAGGCGCCGCGCCGTCTCGAGGGCGTCGATCGCCGCCTCGCGGTCGCCCAGGCGCAGGCGCAGGCGGCCCAGCCGCTCCCATGCGTCGCCGTCGGTGGGCGCGCGGTCGGCGGCGCGCTCGGCCGCCTCGGCGGCCAGGTCGATCGCGCCCATGTCCTCGTAGATGCGCGCGGCGAACCGGTGCGGGGTCGGGCGGTCCCCCTCGACCCGCGCCCAGTCGCGCATCGCCCGCCCGGCCGCGGCCAGGTCCCCGCCCTGCCAGAACGCCAGCGTCATCAGGCGCAGCACCGCGGCGTTCGTCGGCTCGGCATCGCGCGCGTAGATGAGGCGCTGGGCGGCCAGCGGGTAGTCGCCCTCGGCCATCGCGTGCTGGGCGGCGGTCATGAACCGCTGCACGCGCTCGGCGCCGGGGTCGGGCTTGGAGAAGTCGACGAACTGCAGCGAGCCGGCCGGGACCGTCCGCACGCCGGGCGCGAACTTCACGCGCGCCCACTGCTGGACGTTGTCGCCGTCGCCGGTGAAGTAGATGCCGCTGACGGTGCCCACGCCCCACTCGGGGTAGGAGACGCAGCGCGCGTAGCGGTGCACGACCGAGTGGTCGGGCGTGCGGTCGCCGAACGGGTCGTGCTTCTCGCGCTCGGCCGCGGCGGCACGGGCGGCCTGCTCGCGCTCGTAGGCGCGGCGGCCCTCCTCGGCGCGCGCGGCGCGCGCGGCGGCCGCGTTGACCTTGACCGCGTTGCGCGACACCTTCCCGCCGCGGGAGCCCTCGGCGAGCTGCTCGAGCTGGTCGGCGGCGAGGTTGATCGCCTTCAGGTGGCGCTCGTGCTCGAACTGCTTGCCGGGCGGCGCCAGGTCGGGGTGCCAGACCTTCGCCAGGCGGCGGCGGGCCAGCTGCACCTCGCGCTTCCCGAACGGCGGCTCGAGCTCCAGCAGCAGGATCGCCTGCTCGATGTCGAAGACCGCGCTCACCTCGCTCAGGGTACCGCCGCCACCGCACGCGATACGTTCGCGCCATGCACCCGATCGACCCCGTCAAGAAGGCCGCCGCCGAGGCCGCCGCCCAGCTCGTGCAGGACGGGATGCGGGTCGGCCTGGGGACCGGCTCGACCGTCGCCTACCTGCTCCCGGCCCTCGCCGCGCGCGGCCTGCGCGACCTGCGCTGCGTGGCCACATCGGTGGAGACGGCCGAGCAGGCGAGCGCGCTCGGGCTGCCCGTCGAGCCCTTCGACACGCTGGAGGAGCTCGACATCGCCATCGACGGCGCCGACCAGGTCACGCCCGAGGGCTGGATCGTCAAGGGCGGCGGCGGCGCGCACACGCGCGAGAAGGCGGTGGCCGCGGCGGCCCGCCGGTTCGTCGTCATCGTCGGCGACAACAAGCTCGTCGACGCGCTCCACGCGCCGGTCCCGCTCGAGCTGCTCGCGTTCGGCCTGGCCGCGACGCTGCACCGCCTGCAGGACCTGGGGCCGGTCGAGGTGCGCGCCGGGTGGCCGCCGAGCCCCGACAACGGCGTGATCGCCGACTACCGCGGCGAGGTCGGCGACCCGGCGGCGCTGGCCGCGCGGCTGGCGGCGGCGGTCGGCGTCGTGGACCACGGGATCTTCCCGCCGTCCATGACCCACGACGTGCTGATCGCCCACGGAGAGCACGACGTGGAGCACCGGATCCTGCAGCCGGGGGGCTAGCCTGGAGGGCTGCATGAGCAGCCACCAGTACATCTTCACGATGCACCGTCTGACGAAGGAGTTCCCTCCGGACAAGACGGTCGTCAAGGACGTCACGCTGGCGTTCCTGCCGGGCGCCAAGATCGGCGTGCTCGGCCTCAACGGCACCGGCAAGTCGTCGCTGCTGAAGATCATGGCGGGCCGCGACACCGAGTTCCGCGGCGAGGCCCAGCTCGCCCCCGGCGCCACCGTCGGGCTGCTCGAGCAGGAGCCGCAGCTCGACGAGTCCAAGGACGTCAGGGGCAACGTCGAGGACGGCGTGGCCGAGACGAAGGCGCTGCTCGATCGCTTCAACGAGCTCGCAATGAACTACTCCGACGAGACCGCGGAGGAGTTCGCGCGGCTGCAGGCGGAGATCGACGCCCGCAACGCCTGGGACCTCGACAACCAGCTCGAGCAGGCGATGGACGCGCTGCGCCTGCCGCCGGGCGACGCCGACGTCTCGACGCTCTCGGGCGGCGAGCGCCGCCGCGTGGCGCTGTGCCGGCTGCTGCTGCGCCGCCCCGACCTGCTGCTGCTCGACGAGCCCACCAACCACCTCGACGCCGAGTCGGTCGCCTGGCTGGAGCGCCACCTGGCCGAGTACCCGGGCACGATCGTCGCGGTCACCCACGACCGTTACTTCCTCGACAACGTCGCCGGCTGGATCCTCGAGCTCGACCGGGGCCGCGGCCTGCCGTTCGAGGGCAACTACTCCTCGTGGCTGGAGCAGAAGCAGGCCCGCCTCGCCCAGGAGGAGAAGGCCGACAAGGCGCGCCAGAAGACGATCGCCGCCGAGCTCGAGTGGGTGCGCCAGAACCCCAAGGGCCGGCGCAAGAAGGCCAAGGCGCGCCTGAACAACTACGAGGCGCTGCTGGCCCAGGAGCGCAACGTCCAGCTCGACCAGGTCCAGATCCACATCCCCGCCGGCCCGCGCCTCGGCGACGTGGTCGTGCGCGCCGAGCACCTGCGCAAGGGCTTCGGCGACCGGCTGCTGATCGACGACCTCAGCTTCGACCTGCCGCGCGGCGGCATCGTCGGCGTGATCGGCCCCAACGGCGCCGGCAAGACGACGCTCTTCCGCATGATCACCGGCCAGGAGCAGCCCGACGGCGGCACGCTCACGATCGGCGACACCGTGCAGATGGCCTACGTCGACCAGTCGCGCGACGCGCTGGACCCCGACAAGACGGTCTGGGAGGAGATCTCCGGCGGCGACGAGCAGATCCAGGTCGGCGACCGCAAGATGAACTCGCGCGCCTACTGCTCCTCGTTCAACTTCAAGGGCTCCAGCCAGCAGGCGAAGGTCGGCAACCTCTCCGGCGGGGAGCGCAACCGGGTGCACCTGGCCAAGCTCCTCAAGGAGGGCGGCAACCTGCTGCTGCTCGACGAGCCGACGAACGACCTCGACGTCGACACGCTGCGCGCGCTCGAGGAGGCGCTGCTGGACTTCGCCGGGTGCGCGGTCGTGATCTCCCACGACCGCTGGTTCCTGGACCGGGTCGCCACGCACGTGCTCGCGTTCGAGGGCGACTCGCAGGTGACCTGGTTCGAGGGCAACTTCGAGGCCTACGAGGAGCATCGCCGCGCGCTCCTGGGCGACGAGGCCGACCGGCCCCACCGCATCGCCTACAAGAAGCTGACGCGCAGCTAGTAGGCCGCGACCGGCACGCCGGCGGCGAGCGGGTCGGCGTCGAGGAACGCGTCGAGCGCGGCGTCGTCGCGCCAGGCGGCGATCAGCGCGTTGCCGTCGACCGCGGGCGGCGCACCGCCGCCCAGCGGGGCGGCGAGTGTCGTGACCGACCAGATCAGGCCGTCGGACGAGCGGGGCCGCCGGCGGAGGCGGTCGAGCGCCCGCGCGGCCATCGCCGCAGGTCCCGCGCGAGCAGCTCGTCGCCACGACGATGAACGCGCTGTGGATCGGCTACGAGCGCGTCTCGGCCGGCGAGAGCTGGACGAGCTCGGGCGGCGGATAGGCGATCGCCGCCTGCGGGCCGCCGACGACGGCGAGCAGGGCGTCGACGACGCGCGGGTCGAACTGGCTGCCGCTGCCCGCGGCGATCGTCGCCAGCGCGCGCTCCAGCGGCCAGGCCTCCTTGTAGCGCCGCTGCGACACGAGCGCGTCGAAGACGTCGCAGACCGCGGTGATGCGCCCGGCCAGCGGGATCTCCTCGCCGCGCAGCCCGGCCGGATAGCCGGTGCCGTCCCAGCGCTCGTGATGCGTGCGCGCGATCAGCTCGGCCATCTGCACGACCGGCGAGTCCGACCCCGAGAGGATGTCGCCGCCGAGCGTCGTGTGGTGCTGCATCTCCGCGCGCTCGTCCTCGTCGAGCGGGCCAGGCTTGAGCAGGATGCGGTCGGGGATGCCGACCTTGCCGACGTCGTGCAGCGTGCTGGCGTGCTCGAGCAGCTCGACCTCGTCCTCGGTCAGTCCGAGGTGACGGGCGACGTCGCGCACGAGCGCGGCGATGCGCTGGATGTGGGCGCCGGTCTCGTCGTCGCGCATCTCGGCGGCGCGTCCCAGCCGCTGGAGGATCTCGAGCTGCGTGTCGCGCAGCTCGCGGGTGCGACTGCGGACGGCCGCGTCGAGCTCGGCCGCGCGCCGGGCCGCCTTGCGGCCGTCGCGGTGGGCGAGCGCGTAGCCGCCGACGATCGCGGCAAGCAGCCCGGCGGCCACGCCGGCCAACGGCGCCGCCACCGGCAGCACGACGCCGCGCGCGAACGCCCACTGCGCGACGAGCGCCCACGCCGCCGCGAGCAGAAGCGCGGCCAGCGTGGTCAGCCACAGCGGGGCGGCGAGCGCCAGCAGCGGCGGCGCCGAGGCGGCCACGACGATCGCGACCGGCGCGACCCAGGCGGGCGGGTCGCGGCGCGGGTTGTCGTGCAGCGCGGTCCAGATCGCGTTGGCCTGCAGCTCCACGCCGGTCATCTCGCCGGCGGGGGTCTCGTGGTAGTCCTGGAAGGTCGCCGCCGTGGCGCCGACGACGACGATCCGCCCCTCGACGTCGGACGGGTCGAACCGGCCGAGCAGGACGTCGGAGAACGACAGCGTCGGGATCGTGCGCGCGGGCCCACGCAGGTCGATCCACGCGCTTCCGTCGCCGAACGAGCTCGCCGGGGGCCGGCGGCCCGTGGCCACCTCGACGGTCACGATCGGGATCGTCGCGAGACGGCCGACATGGGTCCGGTACCGGCTCACCCGGCCGCCGACGCCCACGTCGACGTTCGAGGCGGCGGCGCGCGCCCCGACCGCGGCGAGGTTGTCGTCGCCGCCGAGGACCTTCGTGCGCCCGCGTTCGTCGCTCTCGCCGGTCGCCAGCACGGTGCCCGGCGTCCGCCCCAGGGCACGGTAGAGCGCCATGTCCTGCGCCGGCCGCGTGGGCTCGGTGAACTGGACGTCGTAGACGATCGTCCGCGCCCCCGCCTCGCGCAGTCCGTCGATCACACGCGCGTGGAGGCCGCGCGGGAAGGGCCAGGCGCGGTCGAGGTCGGCGAACGTCTCCTCGTCGATGCCGACGACCGCGACGTCCGACGGCGGGTGGGCGGGCAGGAGGTGCTGGCGGACCGCGACGGTCTCGGCCTCGGAGCGGTCGAGCAGGCCGGCGGCGTCCAGGGCGAGCGCGACGCCCATCGCGGCGACGGCCGCCACGGTCAGCGTCGCGAAGCGCCGGCTAGGAGGTCGCACGGGCGAGGTAGCGCTCGCCGGCGCGCACGACGACCGTGCGGTCGCGCCGCTCGTCGCGCACCGCGACGCGACCGTCGCGCACGACGGTCAGCGTGCCGTCGCAGCGATCGATCGTGAGCCACTCGGTGCCACGCACGGTCGCGACGCTGTTGGCGCCGTGGGTGCGGAACTTCCCGCTGTCGTCCTTCGTGAACAGGCGCCGGACCTCCGAGCGCTTCCCGCGCTTCTTCGCCCGCGCCGCGCTGGCCCTGGGCGCCGCCGAGGCGCGGCCGGCCGACGGGCAGGTCGAGAAGTCGCCGCCCTGCAGCAGCAGGCTCGTCATGCCGTCGCGGCCCTGGCGCAGCGTGAACTGCCCGTCGCCGACGACGATCGTCTGCTCGCCGCCGTCGGGCAGCGCGGTCCGCAGCACGAGCCGCCCCTTGCGCGCGTCGACGAGCGAGCCGACGGGGATCTCCGAGAGGGTCTGCAGCGGCGCGAGCTGACCGGAGCCGGGCAGGCGGACGAGCACGGTTCCGCGCTCGGGCCGCGCCACGGCGGCCTCGGCGAGGACGGGCGGGCCCTCGGCCTCGGGCAGCGGATCGCCGACCGGGAGCGCGGTGCCGGCGCCCGCGTCGGCCTGGCTTCCGGAACCGGCGACGGGTCCGCCGCCGGACGACGGCCCGGACTGGCCGGGCGCGCTGCCGGACTGGGCGGGGGCAGTGCCCGACGGGCCGGGGGCGCTGCCGGCCTGGCCGGACGCGCCGCCCTGCCCGGACCCGCCGGCCTGCTCCGACGCGCCCCCATGCCCGGACCCGCCGTTCTGCTTCGGGCCGGCGGGGTCGGGCGGCCCGGCGTGGTCGGGCGCGTTGGCGTGGTCCGGCGGACCGGCGTGCGCGGGCGGGCCGGCGTGCGGCGGAGGACCTGCGCGATCGGGCCGTGCGGCCCAGCTCAGCGCCGTGACGCACGCAGCGACCGCGAGGGCGGCGACGACCCCGCCGACGACAACCCGGTGACGCACCATTGCTCATCCATCGCGCGCGCGGGCGCGAAACTGAATGGGCTGTGGACGGATGAACGAGCCCGGCGCGGGGCGGATCAGCGCCGGACGGCGCTGCGGAACACCAGGAAGCAGATGACGGTGACGATCGCGGCGAGGATCGGGATCGTCCACGTGAACGAGGTGATCAGCGCGAGCAGGGCGGTGACGACCGTGACGAGCGTGGCGGTGCCGCCCACCATGGTGGCCATGTAGGCGCGCTGCTCGCGCTTGCGCCGCGGGGTGTAGGACGGACGTCGGGCGGGTGAGCTCATGGTCCGCTCAGGATGCCAGGCGTGGCGAGGACGTGTCCTGGGTAGCGTTGCGCGCCTGATGTCGATCGAGATCACCGAGTTCACCGACCCCGGGTGCCCGTTCGCGTTCTCCGCCGAGCCGCACCGCCTGCGGATCCAGTGGCTGTACGCCGACGCGGACATCGCCTGGCGCCGGCGCATGGTCGTGCTGGCCCGCAGTCCGCAGGAGTACCTGGACAAGGGGTTCACCCCGGAGAAGCAGTCGGCGTCGTTCGTCCGCCTCGCGGACGCCTACGGGATGCCGATCGACACGCGCGAGCGCCCGCGCATGGCGGCCACGCTTCCGGCGTGCACGGCGGTGGTCGCCACCCGGCTGCACGCGCCCGAGCGCGAGGGCGCGATCCTGCGCGCGCTGCGCCTGCGTCACCTCGGCCGCGCCCAGCTGCTCGACGAGGACGAGACGATCGCCGCCGCCGCGCGCGACGCCGGCCTGGAGCCCGACGAGGTCTTCGCCTGGATGGCCGAGCCGGCGGTGCGCGAGGCGCTCGAGGAGGACGTGGCGGCCGCCCGCACCCCGACGCCCGCCGCACGGGTGCTCGATCACAAGCTCGCCGCCTGGCCGGGCGGGCGCCGCTACACCTGCCCGTCCTACGAGATCGCGCGCATCCGCGAAGCGGACGTGGCCGCCACGATCCCCGGCTTCCAGCCGTTCGCGGTCTACGAGGTGGTGCTGGCCAACCTGCTGCCCGACGTGGCGCGCCGCCCGCGCCCGGAGTCGGTCGGCGCGCTGCTCGAGTGGGCCGGCGAGCCGCTGGCGACGGCCGAGGTCGCCGCGGTCTGCGAGCTGTCGCGCGAGGAGGCCGCCGAGCAGCTCTCGGCGGTCGCGCGGCGCATCCCGATGGGCGCCGACGCGGTCTGGGAGCTCGGGTAGGTCATCGCGGCGCGCCGGCCAGCCCCGAGGCCAGCACGTCGATGAGGCGCTCGAACGAGGCGTCCACGTCGACCGGCATCCCGAACCCGCCGGCCATCTCGAGCGCGGCGAAGCCGTGGACCGCGCTGCGCAGTGCGCGCACCGCGTGGACGGCGTCGTCGCCGGCCAGCTCCAGCCCGCGCAGCGCGCCGAGGATGACCTCGACCGCCTCGGTGGCCGCGGCCGCCCACTCCTCGTCCCCGGCGGGCGCGGCGACCGCGCTCGCCGCGTAGCGGCCCGGATGGGCGCGCGCGTAGTCGCGCTGCGCGTGGGCGATCGCCCGCACCGCGTCGGCCCCGGCGCGCCCGACGGCGGCTTCGCGCAGCGCGGCGGTGAGCTCGCGCACGCCGCGCAGCGCGACCCCGCGGCGCAGCCCGTCGAGGCCGGCGACGTGGTTGTAGAGCGACGGGGTCCGCACGCCGAGCGCGGACGCGACCCGGGCGAGCGTGACCGCCTCCAGGCCCTCGGCGTCGGCCAGCGCGCAGGCGGCGTCGACGACCTGCTCGGCGTCGAGCCCGCGGCGCGCCATCAGCGGGCCCCCCGCGCGATCGCGGCGTCCATCGCGGCCAGCGGGTCCTCGACGACCCGCCCGTGCCCCGGCGCCAGCCGCGCCGGCTCGAGCGCGCGCAGCGCCCGCGCGGTCCGAAGCGCCGTCGGCCGGTCCCAGGTGGCCAGGCCGGGGAACGGGAAGCGCGGGTTGGGCCGGGCGGTCGTCGCGACGCCGCCGAGGGTGGAGTACGCGTCGCCGCACAGCAGGGTGCGGTCGCGCACGTCGAGGAGCGCGATCTGGCCGGGCGTGTGGCCCGGGGCGGCGACGACCTCGAGCGATCCGACCCGGTCGCCGGGTGCGAGCAGCCGCCCGGCTCGGGTCTTGGCGCCCGGGTAGGAGCCGCGCAGACGGGACCGCGGCTCGCCGTCGCGCAGCGTCCGGTCCCCGGCCAGGAGCGGCGCCTCGCGCTCGGAGATCGCGACCTCGGCGTCGGGCAGCCGGCGCGCGAGCGCGTCGAGCGCGCCGATGTGGTCGCCGTGGGCGTGCGTCAGCACGATGCGGATGATCGGCGCGCCGAGGCGCTCCGCGGCCGCGAGCACGGGCCGCCGCATCCCGGACAGGCCGGTGTCGACGAGCGTGAGCCCGTCGTCCTCGGCCACGAGGTACGCGTTGACCAGGCCGAACTGGGCCACGCGTGTCAGGTTCTGGCTACTAGTCATAGCCAGAAGGCTAACAGCATTAGTTTTTTGGCGAAGGCGCTCAGGTCAGTCGAGCAGCCACTCCGCCTCGCGCAGGTCCTCGTCGGTGAGGGTGCGCAGCTCCTTGACCGCCTCGACGAGCGGGACCAGCTCGATCCGGTTGGCTTGCAGCGACGTCATCATCCCCCAGCGCCCCTCGTGCGCCGCCTCCATCGCGTGCACGCCGAAGCGCGTGGCCAGGACGCGGTCGTACGCCGTCGGGGTGCCGCCGCGCTGGATGTGTCCGAGGACGGTCGCGCGCGTCTCGTAGCCGGTGCGCTCCTCGATCTCGCGCTCAAGCCGCTGCCCGATGCCGCCCAGGCGCACGTGGCCGAACTCGTCGGTCTGGCCGCCGAAAGCCTCGATGTTGCCGCCGGCCGGCACGGCGCCCTCGGACACGACGACGATCGCGAAGTGCCGCCCGTGCTGGAAGCGCCGCTCCAGGCGCTTGCAGACGTCCTCGATGTCGAACGGCCGCTCGGGCACGAGGATCACGTCGGCCCCGCCGGCCAGGCCGGCGTGCAGGGCGATCCAGCCGGCGTGGCGGCCCATCACCTCGAGGATGAGGATGCGCTTGTGCGACTCCGCCGTGGTGTGCAGGCGGTCGATCGCCTCCGTCGCGACCTGCACGGCGGTGTCGAAGCCGAACGTGCGGTCCGTGCCGCCGAGGTCGTTGTCGATCGTCTTCGGCACGCCGATGACGTTCACCCCGGCCTCGTGCAGCTTGGCCGCGGCGCCGAGCGTGTCCTCGCCGCCGATCGCGATGAGCCCGTCGAGCGAGTGGTCGGCCAGGGACTGGCGCACCCGCTCGACGCCGTCCTCGCGCTTGAGCGGGTTCGTCCGCGACGACCCCAGGATCGTGCCGCCGCGCTGCAGGATGCCGCGCACGGCGTCGAGGGGCAGGGGCACGACGTCGTTCTCCAGCGGCCCGCGCCAGCCGTCGCGGAAGCCCACGACGCCGTCGCCGAAGCCGTGGGCGCGGCGCACCACCGCGCGGATGACGCCGTTCAATCCGGGGCAATCGCCCCCTCCAGTCAGAATCCCTACTCGCATGCCCCCGAACCTACCCCGGTTCAGGCCAACCGGCGGTCCAATTCGACGCCGAGCGCGTGCGCGTCGGTGAGCACGGCGTCGGCGTCGGCGATGTCGGCGGCCGGATGCGGGCCGGTCGCGACCGCGAGGACCGTGAGCCCGTCGGCGCGGGCGCACGCGATGTCGAGCGGCGTGTCGCCGATCACGAGCGTGCGCTCGCGGGGGTGCGGGCGCTCGCGCGTCCCCGCGCGGCGGCGCGCGATCGGCGGCAGGTCGGTGCGGTCGACGCTGTCGGAGCCGAAGCCGCCCTGGCCGGGCGCGAAGAAGCCGCCGAGGCCGGCGGCGTGGAGCTTCAGGCGCGCGATCGCCTCCAGGTTGCCGGTGACGAGCGAGAGGATCGCGTCGTCGCGCGCGGCCAGCCGCTCGAGCAGGTCGCGCATGCCGGGCATCACGGTCGCGCTCAGGTCGTCGGGCACGAGGCGCGCGTAGGCCTCGGCCGCCGCCTCGCGCAGATCGGCGAAGCCCTCCTCGATGTGCGCGGCCGACAGGCCGAGCAGGAGCAGCGTCTCGCGCGCGATCTCCAGGTCGGTGCGCCCGGCGGCGGGCACGCGCGTCGACGTCGTGTCGACGCCGTACACCGCGTGCATCGCCTCGTGCAGCGCGGCCGCGTGCTCGGCGGTGGCCCGGTGCAGCAGCGTCCCGTCGATGTCGAACAGGAGCAGCAGACGGTCGGCCACGGCACGGTCTCCTAGCGGTGGAAGTCGGTCTCGGCGGTGAGCCGCTGCGCGAACGCGGCGAGCAGCGCGATCGCCGCCTCGACGTCCTCGAGCTGGCACATCTCCACCGGCGAGTGCATGTAGCGCAGCGGGATCGACACGACCCCGGTGGCGACGCCGCCGCGCGAGACGTGGATCGCGTCGGCGTCGGTGTGCGTGCCGCGCCCGTAGTGGGACTCGATCGTGAACGGGATGCCCTCGCCCACGGCCGTCTCGTGCAGCAGCTCGAACACGCGCGGGTGCACGATCGGGCCGCGCGAGATCACGGCGCCGCTGCCGAGCGGGTGCTTGCCGAGCTCGCGGACCGCGATCCCGGGCGCGTCGGTGGCGTGGGTGACGTCGACGGCGATCGCCACCTGCGGCTCCAGGGAGAAGGCGGTGGTGGTCGATCCGGCGAACGTCGTCTCCTCCTGGACGGCCGCGACCGCGGCCACGTCGGCCTCGGCGCCGTCGGCCTCGGCCACGCGCCGCGCGGCCTCGAGCGCCACGTAGCAGCCGAGGCGGTTGTCGAGCGAGCGCGAGACGACCCGGCCGTTGGGCAGGTCGACGGGCTCGCCGGCGATGACCGCCACGTCGCCGATGCGCACGAGCGAGCGCGCCTCGTCGCCGTCCTTGGCCCCGACGTCGATGTGCAGGTCGGTGAGCTCCGGCGCCTTCTTGCGGTCGTCGGGCTTGAGCAGGTGGATGGGCTTCTTGCCGACCACGCCGGGGATCACGCCGGCGCTGGTGTGGACCTCGACGCGCTGGCCGACGAGGATCACCGGGTCCCAGCCGCCGACGTTCGTGAACCAGAGCATCCCCTCGTCGTCGACGTGCGTGACCACGAGGCCGATCTCGTCGATGTGGCCGACGATCGCGACGAGCGGAGCGGGCCCGGTGCCGCCGACGACGGCGACGCTCGATCCCATCACGTCGGTGCGGACGTCGGAGGTGAACGCTCGCGCCGCCTCGCGCCAGACCTCGGCGGCCGGGCGCTCGTAGCCCGACGGCCCGGCCGTGGTCAACAGGTCACGGAGCAGCGCAGGTGTCGACATGCGGTCGAAGACTAGTTCGCCGGCCGCCCGCTATGGTCGCGCCCGCACATGGCCCTCGCGATCGCGATCTTCGCCGGCGCGCTCGCCATCATCGCCACCGAGCGGGTCGACCGCACCAAGGTGGCGATGGTCGGCGCCGCGCTCCTGCTCATCACGCAGACGATCGACCAGGAGGTCGCCATCGAGGCGATCGACTGGAACACGCTCGGGCTGCTGACGGGGATGATGCTGATCGTCCGCCTGACCGAGACGACCGGGATCTACACGTTCCTGGCGATCCGGGCGGCTCAGCTCTCGGGCGGGCAGCCGTTGAAGGTCGTCATCGCGCTGGCGCTGTCCACGGGCGTGCTGTCGGCGTTCCTGGACAACCTCACGACGGTCCTGCTGATGGTGCCGATCACCTTCCTGCTGGCCGACGCGCTCGACGTCGACCCGGTGCCGCTGATCATCATCGAGGTGATGGCGTCGAACATCGGCGGCACCGCGACGCTCATCGGCGACCCGCCGAACATCCTCATCGCCGGCGCCACCGACCTCACGTTCGGGCAGTTCATCGGCCACCTCGCGCCGATCTCGCTCGTCGTTCTCGTCATCGTCACCGGCCTGCTGTACCTCGGGTATCGCAAACGGCTGCAGGTGTCATCCGAGGCGCACGAGCGCGTGATGGAGCTCGACGCCCGCCGCTCGATCGAGGACCCCGACGAGGCGCGCCGCACGGTCCCCGTCCTGCTGCTCACGATCGTCACGTTCTTCTTCCACAAGCAGCTGCACCTGGAGCCGGCGACGGTCGCCCTCGTGGGCGCCACGCTCATGCTCCTCGTCAGCCGCCAGTCGCTGACGGGGTCGCTCTCGGGCATCGAGTGGCCGACGCTGTTCTTCTTCCTGTCGCTGTTCGTGATGGTCGGCGCGCTCGAGCACACCGGCTTCATGGAGGACGTCGCCGACGGCGTCGCCGACGTGACCGGCGGCGACCGCACCGCCGAGCTGATCGGGATCCTGTGGACGTCGGGGATCGCCTCCGGGATCGTCGACAACATCCCGTTCACCGCGGCGATGATCCCCGTCGTCGAGCAGCTCCACCTGGACAACGCCGGCGACAACGCGTATTGGTGGGCGCTGGCGATGGGCGCGTGCTTCGGCGGCAACCTGCTCCTGATCTCGGCGGCGGCCAACGTGGCGGCCGCCGGCATGGCCGAGCGCGCCGGGCGGCCGATCGGGTTCGTGCCGTTCCTGAAGGCGGGCGGGCCGGTCGTGCTCCTCTCGCTGCTGCTGTCGACCGCCTACCTGGGGGTGCGCTACCTGTGACCGGTCAATCCGTCGCCGGGCCGCTGCTGCGTGAGGTCCCGGTCCTGTCCGGCGACGACACCGTCCGCGCCGCCGTGCGCCACCTGCTCGACGCCCACGTCACGGCGCTGCCGGTGGCCGACGACCAGGGCCGCTTCGCCGGCATCTTCGGCGAACGCGAGTTCATCACCGCGATCTTCCCCGGCTACCTGCGCGAGCTGAAGGGCGCGCACTTCATCCGCCGCGCCCTGGACGCCGACCTCAACCGCCGCCGCGCCTGCCTCGACGAGCCGGTCGCCCGCCACGCGTTCACCGAGCACGTCGACGTCGGAGCGGACTTCTCCGACGCCGAGCTGGCCGAGATCTTCCTGCACCACCGGGTGTCGGTGATCCCGGTCCTCGACGAGAACCGCCGGGTGATGGGGATCATCACCCGGCGGGACTTCTTCCGCGCGGTCGCGGAGCGCGTGCTGGCGGACTGAGAGATCAGTCGCCGGAGGCGGCGGCGGGGGTGACCGGCACCCGCTCCGCGATCTCCTTGCGACGCTCCATCAGGACGGCGGCCAGCGGGAGGGCGAACAGGACGGCGCCCAGCCCGATCAGCGTCCAGCCGGCGACGGTGGCGACGGTGCCGACGACGCTCCAGCCCCACGCGTTGAGCAGCAGGCCCTTCAGCGTCTCGCCCATGAAGAGGCTCATGCGCTGGCCGGCGAGCTCCTCGTCGTCGGGGTTCTCCCGCGCCAGGGTGCTGACCTCCGAGTAGGTCTTGCCGCCCGCCATCTCCTTCAGGTGCAGGCCGATGTAGTCCTCGGCGTAGGCCTTGGCCTCGGCGCCGGTGTCGACCTTCGCCCCGGCGTACTGGCTGAGGTTCTCCGGAAGGCCCTCCTCCGCGCTGGCGGGGAAGACGATCTTCTGCGGCGCGAGCTGGTCGTGGACGACTTGATTGGCGTAGTTCCCGCCGATGACGGCGCCGATCCCCGCGATGACGAGGCCGGCGGCCAGGCCCATCGCGATCGGACGGGCCGAGGTGATCTTGGAAAGCAGCGTTCTCATGACAGCAACATTGGTCCTGATGCGGCCCCGGGGAATCGGGGCGCCGCCGTACACCCGGTGCGGGAAACTGCGCACGGCCGGGGGGTAGCCGTACCCCGGGCGCCGGGCGTCGCCTGGGAGAATCGGCGCCGTGATCCGCGTCCTCGTCGTCGACGACCACCCGGTGGTGCGCGCCGGGATGGAGGCCGTCCTGCGCGCGGAGCCGGGGATGGTCGTGGTCGGCGGCGCGGTCGGACCGCACGACGCGCTCGCGCTCGTGCGGCGCGCGCGGCCCGACCTCGTGCTGCTGGACGTGCACCTCGGGCCGCACGACGGGCTGGACCTGTGCCGCCTCCTGCGCCGCGAGCCCGCCGCGCCCGAGGTGCTGCTGATCTCGGCCACGGTCGACGGCAGCCTGCACCGCGAGGCGCTGGCCGCCGGAGCCCGGGGAGTGGTCGGCAAGGAGACCGACCTCCCCGAGCTGTTCGACGCGATCCGCCTCGCCGCGCGTCGCCGAGCGGCTTAGGACCCGAGGAGTTGGCGCAGGACGAACGGCAGGATGCCGCCGTGGCGCATGTACTGCGCCTCCTTGGGCGTGTCGATGCGCACCAGCGCCGTGAACTGCTTGTCGCCGGCCTTCACGGTCACCTCGCGCGGCGGCGCCTCGCCGGCGTTGAGCCTCTCGGCCACGCCGGTGATCTCGAACACCTCCTCGCCGGTGAGCCCGAGCGAGTCGGCGCTCTCGCCCTCGCGGAACTGGAGCGGGAGCACGCCCATGCCGATCAGGTTGGAGCGGTGGATGCGCTCGAATGACTCGGCGATGACCGCCCGCACCCCGAGCAGGTTCGTGCCCTTGGCCGCCCAGTCGCGCGACGAGCCCGAGCCGTACTCCTGGCCGCCGAGCACGACGAGCGGCACGCCCTCCTCGGCGTAGCGCATGGCGGCGTCGTAGATCGACATCTCCTCGCCCTCGGGCAGCTTGCGCGTGACGCCGCCCTCCGTGCCCGGCGCGATCTGGTTGCGCAGGCGGATGTTGGCGAATGTGCCGCGCATCATCACCTCGTGGTTGCCGCGGCGCGAGCCGTAGGAGTTGAAGTCCTTCGGCGTGACGCCGTGCTCCTGGAGGTAGCGCCCGGCGGGGCTGTCCTTCTTGATCGAGCCGGCCGGCGAGATGTGGTCGGTCGTGACCGAGTCGCCGAGCTTGGCGAGCACGCGCGCGCCGTGGATGTCCTCGAGCGGCGCGGGCTCCGCGGGCAGGCCCTCGAAGAACGGCGGCTGGCGCACGTACGTCGAGTCCGGGTCCCACGCGAAGCGGTCGCCGGAGGGCACGTCGAGCGAGCGCCAGCGCTCGTCGCCCTCGAACACCTCGCCGTAGCTCTTGCGGAACATATCCGCCTGCACGGCGTGCTCGATCGTCTCGGCGACCTCCTGCTCGCTGGGCCAGATGTCGCGCAGGTAGACGTCGTTGCCGTCCTGGTCCTGGCCCAGCGGGTCGTTGTAGAGGTCGATGTCCATCGTCCCCGCCAGCGCGTAGGCCACGACGAGGGGCGGCGACGCGAGGTAGTTCATCTTCACGTCGGGGTTGATGCGCCCCTCGAAGTTGCGGTTGCCCGACAGGACCGACACGACCGCGAGGTCGTTCTCCTGGACGGCGGCCGAGATCTCGTCGGGCAGCGGGCCGGAGTTGCCGATGCACGTCGTGCAGCCGTAGCCGACGAGGTTGAACCCGAGCTCGTCGAGGTACTCGTTCAGGCCGCTGCACGCGTAGTACTCGGTGACGACCTTCGAGCCCGGCGCCAGCGACGTCTTCACCCACGGCTTGCGCTTCAGCCCCTTCTGGACCGCGTTGCGGGCCAGCAGGCCGGCGCCGAGCATGACCGACGGGTTGCTCGTGTTCGTGCACGACGTGATCGCGGCGATGACGACGTCGCCGTGACGCAGCTGCGTGCGGGTGCCGTCGGCCAGCGTGACGTCGACCGCGCTCTGCTGGATCGTCGCCGTGCTGGCCGGCTCGGTGCGCTCGTGGACGATCTCGACGTCCGCGTCCTCGGGGCTGATCGCGACCGGATCCGAGGCCGGGAACGTCTCCTCGACCGCCTCGTCCTGCAGCGTCGACTCGGGGACGTGGTCGTTGAGCGCCTCGCGGAAGCGCTCCTGCGACTCGCGCAGCGGCACGCGGTCCTGCGGGCGGCGGGGCCCGGCGATCGACGGCTCGACGTCGCCGAGGTCCAGCTCGAGCGTGTCGCTGTAGACCGGATCCTCGCTGTCGGCGTCGAGCCACAGGCCCTGCGCGCGGGCGTAGGCCTCGACGAGCTCCAGCTGCTCGGGCGGACGGCCGGTGAACTCGAGGTAGCGGATCGTCTCCGCGTCGATCGGGAAGATCGCGCACGTCGACCCGAACTCCGGCGACATGTTGCCCAGCGTCGCGCGGTCGGCGATCGGCAGGGCGCGCACGCCGGGGCCGAAGAACTCCACGAAGCGGCCGACGACGCCCTTCTGGCGCAGCATCTGCGTGACGGTGAGGACGAGGTCGGTGGCGGTCGCGCCCTCGGCGAGCTCACCCGACAGCTTGAAGCCGACGACCTGCGGCAGCAGCATCGAGACGGGCTGGCCGAGCATCGCGGCCTCGGCCTCGATGCCGCCGACGCCCCAGCCGAGCACGCCCAGGCCGTTGACCATCGTCGTGTGCGAGTCGGTGCCGACGAGCGTGTCCGGGAACGCGACACCGTCCTGCTCGAAGACGACGCGGGCCAGGTACTCGATGTTGACCTGGTGGACGATGCCGGTGTCCGGCGGGACCGCGGCGAAGTTCTCGAACGCCTGCTGACCCCAGCGCAGGAACGCGTAGCGCTCGCGGTTGCGCTCGAACTCGCGCTCGGCGTTGATGCGGAACGAGTCGGGGAGGCCGAAGGAGTCGACCTGGACGGAGTGGTCGATGACCAGCTCGACGGGCACGAGCGGGTTGATCTTGGCCGGGTCGCCGCCGAGCTCGGCCATCGCGTCGCGCATCGCCGCGAGGTCGACGACGCAGGGCACGCCGGTGAAGTCCTGCAGGAGCACGCGCGCGGGCGAGAACGCGATCTCCTCGGTCGGCTCCGCCTTGGCGTCCCACCGGGCGATCTTCTCGACGTCCTCCTTGGTGACCGAGCCGTTGCCCTCGGTGCGCAGGAGGTTCTCGAGGAGGATCTTCAGCGAGAACGGCAGCCGCGCCACGTCGTAGCGCGACTGGAGCGCGTCGAGGCGGTAGTACTCGAGCTCGCGGTCACCGACGCGCAGGGTGTCGCGGGCGCCAAAGGAGTTTTCGGACACGATTTCTCAAGCTCCTGGTTCCAGGGTCTGGCCCACAGTGTCCCACGACCTCTCCGCCGCGGCCGCGCGGCGTCAGCGCGGGCGGTCGGGGTCGAGGCGGCGGCGGCGCCGATCGACCTCGAACCACACGCGGTTGCCGTCCTCCTCGCGCTCGACGCCCCAGCGGGAGGCGAGCTTGTCGACGAGGCGCAGGCCGAAGCCGTTGACCGTGTGGCGGACCTCCGGGTCGAACGCGGGACCGTTGTCGATGACCTCGACCCGCGCGTAGCCCTCGACCATCGTCGCCTCCACCCGCACCCCGCCGCGCTCGGCGTGGCGGACGCTGTTGGTGACCAGCTCGGCGACGAGCAGCGACACGGTGTGGTCGAGATCGGGGTCCAGCCCACCGGCGACGAGCGCCCGGCGGGCGCGCCGGGCGGACTCGGGGACAGGCGGCAGATCGACCGCCAGCGTCTTGGGCTTCGGCGTGGCCAGAGGCATCCCCTCCGAGCTTCCCATCGCTCTCGAATCCATGCGTCCGGCGCTCAGGATGACGCAACGCACCCCGGGCGTCGCTGCATCATCGAGCGGAGACGCGCCAACCGTCAACGGATGTGCATGCCCGAGATCGCCCTCGAGATGACCAGCCGCTGGATCTCCGAGGTGCCCTCGAAGATGGTGTAGATCTTGGCGTCGCGGTGGAAGCGCTCCACCGGGAACTCGCGCGTGTAGCCGTTGCCGCCGAGGATCTGGATCGCCCGCTCGGTCGCCCACACGGCCACCTCGCCGGCCTTCAGCTTCGACATCGAGCCCTCGGCGTTCTCGAACGGCTTGCCGGTGCGCCCCATCCACGACGCGCGCCACACGAGCAGGCGGGACGCGTCGATCTCGGTCTTCATGTCGGCGAGCGTGAACGCGATCGCCTGGTTGTCGATGATCGGGCGCCCGAACTGGGTGCGCTCCTTGGCGTACTCGAGCGCGTACTCGTAGGCGGCGCGGGCGATGCCGAGCGCCTGCGCGCCGACCGTGGGCCGGGTCGCCTCGAACGTCTGCAGCGCCGCCTGGCTGCGGGCGCGCTTGCCCTCGCGCACGCGCGCGAGCCGCTCGTCGAGCTTCTCCTTGCCGCCGAGGACCTGGTCGGCGGGGATGCGGCAGTCGTCGAGGTGGACGTCGGCGGTGTGCGAGGCGCGCAGCCCGTGCTTGCGGACCTTGGCGCCCTGCTCGATGCCCTTCGTCTCCTCCTTGGAGATGACGAACGCGGCGTGGCCGCGGGCGCCGAGCTCGCGGTCGACGGAGGCGATGACGACGTGGACGTCGGCGATGCCGCCGTTGGTGGCCCAGGCCTTCTGCCCGTTGAGGACCCACTCGTTGGTCTTCTCGTCGAAGCGGGCGGTCGTGCGGATGGCGGAGACGTCGGAGCCGGCGTCGGGCTCGGACGCGCAGAACGCGGCGACCTTGGGCTCGTCGGGCGTGCCGAAGCAGCGCGGGATCCACTCGCCGATCTGCTCGCCGGTGCCCTGGCCGAAGATCGCGGCGACCGGGAGCGCGGTGCCGAGGATGGCCAGGCCGATGCCGGCGTCGCCCCAGAACAGCTCCTCGTTGACGATCGGGAGGGTCAGGCCGCTCTCGTCGGCGAAGAACGAGGCGAGCCCCTCGTAGCTGTAGAGGCCGATCTTGGCCGCCTCCTGGATGATCGGCCAGGGGGTCTCCTCGCGCTCGTCCCACTCGTGGGCGGCGGGCCGCACGACCGACTCGGCGAACCCGTGCACCCAGGCCTGCAGGTCGCGCTGGTCGTCGGTCAGCTCGAGGGAGAAGCCGGGTTTGGCGGCGGGTTCGGTGGCGGCCATGCGAGTCAGTGTAAACGACGGTTACACTTCGCGTCATGACGATCGCGGCACGCCGGCGGCAGGAGCGGGAGATCGTGGACGCGACCCGCGCCCTGTTCGACGAGCGGGGCCTCCAGGACGCGCCGGTCGAGGAGATCGCCCGGCTGGCCGGCGTCAACAAGGCGCTGATCTACCGCCACTTCGCCTCCAAGGAGGAGCTCTTCGTCCTGACGGCGACCCGCTACCTCGACGAGCTCGCGCGCTCGCTGGGCGCGATCGACCGGAGCGCCCCGCCGCGCGAGCGGCTCGTGGCCTGCGCGGAGCGGTTCGCCGACTACGGCCTCGAGCACCCCGCGTTCCTGGACTGCTGCCTGTCGCTCATGCGCCGCCCGGCCGCCGAGCTGGTCGAGATGGTCTCCGAGGGCGTGCTGCTGCGCCTGGGCCTGGCGATGTCGGAGTGCGTCGGCGTGCTCGTCGACACGATCCGCGACGGCGTCGAGCGCGGCGACTTCGCCGTCGACGATCCGGAGCTGACGGCGAACCTGCTGTGGGGCAAGGCGCTCGGCGCGCTGCAGCTCGCGCGCCTCGGCGTCGGCGTCGGCCGCGGCGAGGGCACGCTGCCGCGCTTCTTCCCGGTGCCGCCCGACCAGGTCCGCGCCGCGCTCGTCGCCGACGCGCTGGCCAGCGCCGGCGCGTAGCTCAGCGGCCCAGCAGCGACAGCTCGTCGAGCAGCCCGGCCGCGAACGTGCCGGGGCCGCGGGCGCCGGCCGCCGCGCGCTCGGCCGCGGCCGCCATCACCGCGGAGGCCGACACGGCGGCGTCCAGCGGGGTGGCGCTCACCGCCAGGAACGCGGCCATGAGCGCGCCCAGCGCGCAACCGGCGCCGGTCACGCGCGTGAGCAGCACGTCGCCGCCCGGGATCGCGACCACCTGCTCGCCGTCGGTCACGTGGTCGACCTCGCCGCTGACGGCGACGACCGCGCCGGTCTCCGCGGCCAGCCCGTGGGCGGCGTCGAGGGCCGCCTCGCTGCCGACGGTCGAGTCGACCCCGCGCCCGCCGCCGGACGCGCCGGCGAGCGCCAGGATCTCCGACCCGTTCCCGCGGACGACCGCCGGCCGCTGCCGCACGAGCTCGCTCGCGAGGCCGGTGCGCAGCGGCAGCGCCCCCACGGCGACCGGGTCGAGCACCCACGGGGTGCCGGCGTCGCCCGCCGACGACACGGCGACGCGCATCGCCTCCGCGTCGGGCGCGGTGATCGTGCCGACGTTGACGAGCAGCGCGTCGGCGACCGCGGCGAACGCGCCGGCCTCCTCGACGGCGGGCACCATCGCCGGGGCCGCGCCGGCGGCCAGCAGCACGTTGGCGGTGAAGTTCGTGACGACGACGTTCGTGAGGCAGTGCGTGAGCGGCGCGCGCTCGCGCAGCGCCTCGAGGTCGGCGGCGATGCGGGGATCCGGCCAGGCGCGAGAAGCGGTCATGAGTCACCTTCGGAATCCGAGAAGGAGCCCCGGCGAGTTCTCGCTAGGGACCCGAGCCCCCTGGGCGAGGGGCTCCCAGGACAGCGCGGTCGCCACCCGCCCGCTTGGCCTCGTACAGCGCGCGATCGGCCGCGGCCACCACGAGCTCGGCGTCGCCGACGCCCAGCCCGATCGGCGCGACGCCGGCGCTCACCGACGCGTCGGCGGCGCGCGCGGCGCGCACGAGCTGCTCGGCCACGTACAGCGCCTCGGCCGGGGTGGCGCGCGTCAGCAGCGCGGCGAACTCGTCGCCGCCGACGCGCGCGAGGACGTCGCAGGCGCGCACGCGCCCGGCCAGCGCGCGCGAGGTGCGCACGAGCAGCTCGTCGCCGGCCGGGTGGCCGCGCGAGTCGTTGACCTGCTTGAGCCTGTCGAGGTCCAGCAGCACGAGCGCTCCGCCGTCACCGTAGCGACGAGAGCGCTCGATCTGCTGGCTCAGCTCGCGCAGCAGCCGGCGGCGGTTGGCGAGGCCGGTGAGCACGTCGTGGTCGGCGGCGTGGCGCAGGTCGTCCTCGACCCGGCGGCGCTCGGAGACGTCGACGAGCTGGGCGATGAGCCCGGCCGGCAGGCCGGCCTCGTCGCGGACGAGCGAGGCGGTCAGCTCGCACCACACGTCGCCGCCGTCGCCGCGGCGGAAGCGCTGCTCCACGCGGTAGCGGTCGAGCCGGCCGGCGAGCATGTCGCGCAGCGGCTGCGCGTCGGCGTCGCGGTCGTCGGCGTCGCGGTCGTCGGGGTGCGACAGGTCGGCCAGCCGCGCCGTCAGCAGCTCGTCGGCGGACCGCGCCAGCGTCTCGCACAGCGCCGCGTTGACCTGCAGCAGGCGCCCGTCCGGGGCGGCCAGCGCGATGCCCACCGGCGCGCGCCGGAAGGCCATCCCGATCTGCTCGAGCTCGGCGACGTAGGCGTGCAGCTCGGGGTCGCTGCGCAGCAGTTCGAGGGCGCGCGCGGAGAGGGCCACGCGGCATTCTCACCTGCGCGCGGGACGAAGCTCCAATGCAACATCCGGCCAGCGCGGGCGGCGCCGGCGGACTCAGGCCGCGATCGCCGCCTCCTCGCGCACCTTCTCGAGCGCGCCGCGCAGCACGCGCGAGACCTGCATCTGCGAGCAGCCCACGTGGCGAGCGATCTCGGCCTGGGTCATGTCCTCGTCGAAGCGCAGGCTCAGGACGAGGCGCTCGCGCCGGTCCAGGCGCCGGCGCGCCTGGCGCAGCAGCGCGCGGCCCTCGGCCCAGTCCAGGCCGGCGTCGTCGCGGCCCAGGCGATCGGCGAGCGCCCCGTCCGTCTGCCCGTCCCCGGGCGCGGGGGCGTCGAGCGAGCCGGCCCGGAACGCCTGGCCGGCCTCGAGGCCCTCGAGCACCGCCTCCTCGCTGAGGCCGACGGCGCTGGCAAGCTCGCGGACGGTCGGCGCGCGCCCGAGGCTGGCGGTGAGCGCGTTGACGCCGCTCGTCACGCGCATCGCGGACTCCTGCAGCGGCCGCGGGACGTGCACGGCCCACCCGGTGTCGCGCAGGTGGCGGCGCATCTCGCCGGCCACGCACGGCAGGAGATAGCCGCCGACCGACGAGCCGCCGTCGGCGCGGTAGGCGGCCATCGCCTTCGTGAGGCCGAGCAGGCCCGCCTGGACGAGGTCGTCGCGGTCTCCGCCCTTGCCGTAGCGCCGCGCGAGCGAGCGCACGTAGGGCAGCAGGTCGCGGACGAGCTCGTCCCCGGCCGCGCGCTCCCCCGACTGGTAGCGGAGGATCAGCCTCCGCCACCGCCTGTCCTGCGCGTGCTGTCCACGCTTGACCGGCATTTCGGCTCCCTCCGTCCGGGGGCTTCCGCAGGCCCGACGCTACCCGCTTGTGACGGATGACGCAAATGATCGACGGGAGCCTGACACTCACATCCGGAACACCGGCGCCGCGCGCTCGGCGAGGGGCGCGTTCGCGCACGCCGAGAGCGCGAGGCCGACGACGCGGCGGGTGTCGCGCGGGTCGATCACGCCGTCGTCCCACAGGCGGGCCGTGGCGTAGTACGGGTGGCCCTGGCGCTCGTACTGCTCGCGCAGCGCGGCGCCCGTCTCGGGCCGGCCGACGGTCTCCATGACGGTGGCGGCCTGCTCGCCGCCCATCACCGAGATGCGCGCGTTCGGCCACGTCCACAGGAAGCGCGGGTCGTAGGCGCGGCCGCACATGCCGTAGTTGCCGGCGCCGAACGAGCCGCCGACGATCATGGTCAGCTTCGGCACGCGCGCGGTGGCGACGGCGGCGACCATCTTCGCCCCGTCCTTGGCGATCCCGCCGGCCTCGTAGTCGCGGCCGACCATGAACCCGCTGATGTTCTGCAGGAACAGCAGCGGCACGCCGCGCTGGTCGCACAGCTCGACGAAGTGCGCGGCCTTCAGCGCGGACTCGCTGAACAGGATCCCGTGGTTGGCGACGATGCCCACCGGGTGGCCGTGGACGTGCGCGAAGCCGCACACGAGCGTGGTCCCGTAGGCGGCCTTGAACTCGTGCAGCTCGCTGCCGTCGGTCAGCCGGGCGATGATCTCGCGCGGGTCGTACGGCGTGCGGCTGTCGGGCGGGATCGCCCCGAGCAGGGTCGCCGGGTCGACGAGCGGCTCGCGGACCGGACGCCGCTCCCACGGCGCGGGCGGGCGCGGCGGCAGCGTCGCGACGATCGAGCGGACGATCCGCAGCGCGTGGTCGTCGTCGTCGGCGAGGTGGTCGACCACGCCGGACGTGCGCGCGTGCAGGTCGCCGCCGCCGAGCTCCTCGGCCGTCACGACCTCGCCGGTCGCCGCCTTCACGAGCGGCGGCCCACCGAGGAAGATCGTGCCCTGCTCGCGCACGATGACGGTCTCGTCGCTCATCGCCGGCACGTACGCGCCGCCGGCGGTGCACGAGCCCAGCACGGCGGCGATCTGGGGGATCTCGCGGGCCGACATCGTGGCCTGGTTGAAGAAGATGCGCCCGAAGTGGTCGCGGTCGGGGAAGACCTCGTCCTGCAGCGGCAGGAACGCGCCGCCGGAGTCGACGAGGTACACGCACGGGAGCCGGTTGTGGAGCGCCACCTCCTGCGCGCGCAGGTGCTTCTTGACCGTCATCGGGTAGTAGGTGCCGCCCTTGACGGTCGCGTCGTTGGCGACGACGACGCACTCGCGCCCGGCGATCCGGCCGACGCCGGTGATGATCCCCGCGCCCGGCGCGTCGCCGTCGTAGAGGTCCTCGGCGGCCAGCGGGCTGAGCTCCAGGAACGGCGCGCCCGGGTCGCACAGGCGCTCGACGCGCTCGCGCGGCAGCAGCTTGCCGCGGGCGACGTGTCGCTCGCGCGCCTTGTCCCCGCCGCCGCGGGCGGCGCGGGCGATGCGCTCCTGCAGGTCGGCGATGAGGCGCAGGTGCTCGGCCTCGTTGGCGGCGAACTCGGGGCTGCCGGGCCGGGCGTGGGTGTGCAGGACGGTGCTCACGCGGCGGCCTCCACGGTCAGCAGGGTCGCGCCGCGCGCGACGTGGTCGCCGGCGCGCACGTGGACGTCGCCGACGGTCCCCGCGGCGGGCGCGACCACGGTCAGCTCCATCTTCATCGACTCCAGGACGACGAGCACGTCGCCCTCGTCGACCGCCGCGCCGGGCTCGGTGCGCACGTCGAGGACGACGCCGGGCATCGGCGCCTCGAGCGAGCCCTCGGCGGCGTGCGCGCCGGCGACGTCGACCGCCGGCGCGAAGCGGTGCGGCACGCCGTCGTCGACGATCCACACGGCGTCGCCGTCGCGGATGGCCTCGACCGGGCGATGGCGCGCCTCGACGAGGCCGTGGCCCTCCAGGCGCAGCCGGGCGGGCGCGCGGCGCCCGCCGGTCCGCCAGCCGTCGCGGGCGTCCCAGGGGTCGTCGGTCGGGGGCGGGCCGAGCAGCGCGGTGACCGCCAGGCCGGGCAGGTCCTCGGCGGGCGGAGGGGGCGCGACCGCCTCGCCCAGCCGCTCGACGAGCCCGGTGTCGAGCTCGCCGGCCCGCACCTCGGGGCGGCGCAGCAGCGCGCGCAGGTAGGCGGCGTTCGTCGTGGGCCCGACGACGAGCGTGTGGGCCAGAGCGCGCTCCAGCCGGGCCAGCGCGGTCGCGCGGTCGGGCCCGTGGGCGACGACCTTGGCCAGCATCGGGTCGTAGGCCGCGGTGATTTCGCTGCCGGTCGCGATGCCGCTGTCGACGCGCACGCCCGCGCCGGACGGCTCGCGGTACGCGACGACGCGCCCGGTCGAGGGCAGGAAGCCGGCGGCGGGGTCCTCGGCGTACACGCGGGCCTCGATCGCGTGCCCGTCGAGCCGCACGTCGTCCTGGGTCAGCGGCAGCGGCTCCCCGGCGGCCACCCGCAGCTGCAGCTCGACGAGGTCCAGGCCGGTGACGAGCTCGGTCACCGGGTGCTCGACCTGCAGCCGCGCGTTCATCTCCAGGAAGAAGAACTCGCCGTCGGCGGCGATGTACTCGACGGTCCCGGCGTTGACGTAGCCGGCCGCGCGGGCGAGGGCGCAGGCGGCCGCGCCCATGCGGTCGCGCAGCGCCGCGTCGACGACCGGCGAGGGCGCCTCCTCGATCACCTTCTGGTGGCGGCGCTGCAGCGAGCACTCGCGCTCGCCCAGGTGCAGGACGGCGCCGTGCGCGTCGGCGATGACCTGCACCTCGATGTGGCGCGGGCGCTCGAGGAAGCGCTCGACCATGACGCGGTCGTCGCCGAACGCGGCCTTCGCCTCGCGCCGGGCGGCGGCGGTCGCCTCCTCGAGCTCCTCAGCCGCGCGGACGACGCGCATGCCCTTGCCCCCGCCGCCGCCGACGGCCTTGACGACGACGGGGTAGCCGCCGTCGTCGCCCGCCGGCACGGTCGGCACGCCGGCCGCCTGCGCCGCCGCCTTCGCGCGCGCCTTGTCGCCCATGAGCGCGATGGCCTCGGGCGGCGGGCCGATCCAGGTCAGCCCAGCGTCGACGACCGCCTGCGCGAACGCCGGGTTCTCCGACAGGAAGCCGTAGCCGGGATGGACCGCCTCGGCCTCGCTGGCCACGGCCGCGGCGACGATCGCCTCGACGTCGAGGTAGGAGGCGACCGGCACGGCGCGGTCGGCGGCGCGGACGTGGACGGCGTCCGCGTCCGGGGCCGCGTAGACCGCGATCGACTCGACGCCCAGCGCCGCGAGCGTGCGCATGACGCGCACCGCGATCTCGCCGCGGTTGGCGACCAGGACGCGGGCGAACATCGGCCGGTCAGGCCCCCAGGGCGCGGGCGATCACCATCTGCTGGACCTCGTCGGTGCCCTCGCCGATCGTGAGGATCTTCGCGTCGCGGTAGAAGCGGCACACGGGGTACTCCTCGATGTAGCCGTAGCCGCCGTGGATCTGCACGGCCTCCTCCGCGCAGCGCACCGCCAGGCGGCCGGTCTTCAGCTTCGCCTGCGCGGCGGTGAGCGTGAACGGGCGCCCGGCGTCCTTCAGCCGCGCCGCCTTGTAGACGAGCAGCCGCGCGGCCTCGATCTCGGTGGCCATGTCGGCGAGCTTGCCCTGGATCGCCTGGTACTTGGAGATCGGCTTGCCGAACGCGCGCCGCTCCTTGGCGTAGGCGAGCGCCTGGTCCAGGGCGCCCTGCGCGAGCCCGACGCCCATCGCGGCGACGCCGATGCGCCCGATGTCGAGAATGTGCAGGAACTGCTTGAAGCCGGCGCCCCGCGGGCCGAGCAGGTTCGCCTCGGGCACGCGGCAGTCGGTGAACGTCAGCGGGCGGGTGTCCGACGCGTTCCAGCCCATCTTGCGGTACGGCTCGCCCTGCTCGTAGCCGGGGGTGCCGTTGGGGACGATGAGGTTGGAGATCTCGTCCTCGCCGGTCCGGGCGGTGATGCAGACGAGGCCGGAGATGTCGGTGCCGGCGTTGGTGATGAACTGCTTCGCGCCGTCGATGACCCACTCGCCGCCGTCCAGGCGGGCGCGGGTGCGCACGTTGCCCGCGTCGCTGCCGGCCTCCGGCTCGGTCAGCCCGAACGCCCCGAGCTTGCGGCCGCTGGTCAGCTCCGGCAGCCATTGCGCCTTCTGCTCCTCGCTGCCGAACAGGTAGATCGGCTGGGTGCCGAGGCTCGTGTGCGCGCACATCGTGATCGCCACGCTCGAGTCCACGCGCGTGAGCTCCTCGACCGCCAGCGCGTAGGCGAGCGTGTCGCCGCCGGCGCCGCCGACCTCCTCGGGGAACGGGATGCCCATCCACCCCAGCTCGCCCATCTTGCGCACGATCTCGTAGGGGAAGCGCTTCTCGCGGTCCAGCTCCTCGGCGACCGGCGCGACCTCGCCCTCGGCGAACTCGCGGACGGTGCGGCGCAGCAGCTCGTGGTCGTCGGGCAGGTCGAAGTCCATGGCTCGAACTTCTACCGGTCAGTCGGTATATGTTCAAGGCGATGCCATCGCCGCCGACCCGCCCCGCCCTGCGCGCCCGCTACGAGGCGCGCCGCGCCGAGGTGGTCGCCGCGGCCGCCCGGCTGTTCGCCGAGCGCGGCTACCACGGCACCTCGATCGAGGACCTGCTGGAGGCGACCGGCCTCACCCGCGGCGGGCTCTACCACTACATGGACGGCAAGCAGGACCTGCTGATCGCGATCCTCGACGAGTTGATGGATCCGCTGCTCGCGCGGGCGCGGGAGATCGTGGCCCGGCCGGGCAGCGCCGAGGAGCACCTGCGCGCGGTCACGCGGGCGTGGCTGACCCACGTCGCCGCGCACCGCGACCACATGGTGGTCTTCAACCAGGAGCGCCGCACGCTGGAGCGCGACGCGGCCTGGGCGCACGTGCGCGCGGCCCGGCGCGCGTTCGAGGCGCTGCTCGACGACATCCTGCGTCGCGGCGTGCAGGAGGGCGAGTTCGCGATCGCCGACCCGCAGCTCACGCGGCTGGCGCTCCTGGGGATGGGCAACCACACCGCCCAGTGGTTCGTGCCCGGCGGGCGCCTCGGCGCCGAGCAGATCGCCGACGGCTACTGCGCGCTGCTGCTCGACGGCATCCGCGCCCGGTAGCTACCGGGCCCAGACGCGGACGGGCTCGCGGCGCCCGGCGAGGTGGATCTCGCCCAGGTCGACGAGGCCGTTGCGGGCGTCGCCCAGCGCCACGTAGGTCGAGTCGGCGACGAACAGCCGCTGCTCGTGGTCGCGGCTGAGCGCCTGCAGGCGCGAGGCCACGTTGGTGGCGTCGCCGACCGCCGCGTACTCGATGCGCCGGCTCGAGCCGACACTGCCGGCCATCACCGGACCGCTGTTGAGCCCGATGCCGATGTTCACGGGACGCTCCGAGAGGCCGCTGTCGGCCAGCCAGCGGTTGAAGCGCGGGAGGCCGTCGTCGAGGATCTGCTCGGCCGCGGCCAGCGCGCGGCGAGCGTGGTCGGGCTGCGGCAGCGGAGCGCCGAACACCGACAGGACGCCGTCGCCCTGGTAGGAGACGACGGTGCCGCCGTGCTCGAAGACGGCGGCGGACACGATCTCCAGGTAGCGGTTCAACGCCCCGATGACCTGCTCGGCGGCGAGCCGCTCGCCGAGCGCCGTGAACCCGCGCAGGTCGCAGAACATGACGGTCGCCTCGACGCGCTTGGGCGTCATCTCGTCGCGCTCGACGACCTCGTCGACCACCGACGGGGGCACGAACCGCTCGAACGCCGTGCGCGTGCGCCGCCGCATGCGCACCTCGATCGCGTAGGTGAGCGCGACCGCGCCGATCGTGCCCAGCGCGACCGCCAGGACGGGCGCGGCCACCGGCACGATGACGCCGGCCTCGAAGGCGAGCTGCGAGCCGACGAGCAGCGCGAGGAGCGCGGCGGCCCCGGCGGCCAGGGCCGGGACGACGCGCCCGGTCAGCGCGGCCAGCGGCGCCGCGAAGGGGGCGACGACGATCATGAGGATGCCCAGCCAGGTCGAGGCGTCGTGCAGCGGATAGCCGTCGAGCACGGTCTGGATCGCGTTGGCGTGCACCTCGGGGCCGGACATCAGCCCGCCGTCGAGGACCGGGTGCATGTCCTGCAGCTCGGGCGCGGTGGCGCCGACGACCGCGACCTTGCCGCGCACCTGCTCGCGGTCGAAGTCGCCGGCGAGGACCCGGTGGAACGGGATCGCCGCGATCGTGCCCTCGTCGCCGGCGAAGTCGATCGGGCGCTCGGGCGCGTCCGGGTCGCCGCCGGCCGCGAGCACCGAGAACTGCGGGATGCCGTCCAGGCGGCCCTGGAGGTGGCGGAACGCGCCGTCGTCGTCGACCGGGAAGTCGGCGATCCCGATGCGCGCGCCGCCCGCCTCGAGCTCCTCGCGGCGCAGGATCCGCGGCTCGCCGTTCTCGACGCTCGACGTCGCCAGCACGACGTCGTCGGCCGCCGCGGCGTCGATCAGCGCGTCGTCCTCCTTCGGCTTCGAGGGCGACAGGAAGCCGATGTCGTAGGCGATCGTGCGCGCCCCGGCGCCGCGCAGGCGCTCGATGACCCGGGCGTGCAGCGACCGCGGGTACGGCCACTGGCGATCGACCTGCTCCAGCGTCTCGCGGTCGATGGCGACGACGACCACGTCCCGGGCCTCGTGCTCGCCCCGCAGCGCGAAGCGCGCGTCGATGAGGTCCGCCTCGAGCCCGCGGATCGGCGGCGCGTGCCACGCGGCCAGCGCGATGCCGGCGGAGAGGACGGCCACCGCCAGCACACGGAAGAGCCGACTCCCGGCCATGGGCCCAGTGTGGCGGATTCGACACGGGACATGGCGCGTCTGCGACAGTGCACGGCCGACGAGATGGTCACGATCCGCGCATGAGGCGTCCCTCCGTCCCGCTCCTCGCCGCCGCCGCGGCGGCCGTCGCGGCGGCGCTCGTGCCGGCCGCCGGCCACGGCCAGCAGCCGGCGACGGAGACGATCGCGACGGTCGCCGGGACCGGCGTCGCGGCGTTCGCCGACGACGGGGGCCCGGCGACCGCCGCGGGTCTGGCGCTGCCGTCCGACGTCGCCCCGCTCGCCGACGGCGGCTACCTGATCGCCGACACGGCCAACCACCGCATCCGGCGCGTCGGCCCGGACGGCACGATCGCCACGGTCGCCGGCGCCGGGCCGGGCGCGCCGGCCGCGGGCGCGTACGCCGGCGACGGCGTCCCCGCCACGAGCGCGGACGTGCGGCTGAACCAGCCGCGCGGCGTCGCCGTGCGCGCCGGCGGGGGCTTCCTCATCGCCGACACGGGCAACCACGTCATCCGCCACGTCGGTCCCAACGGCGCGATCACCACGGTCGCCGGGCAGCCGGGCGTCGCGGGCGCCGGCACCGGCGCCACGAACCCGCGGGCCCTGCTGCTGAACGCCCCCCAGGGGGTGGCGGGGCTGCCCGACGGCGGCTTCCTGATCGCCGACACGGGCAACCACCGGATCGTGCGCGTCGACGGCTCGGGAGCGGTCACGGTCGTGGCCGGGACCGGGACCGACGACGGGCCGCTCGGCGACGGCGGGCCCGCCACCCGGGCGATCCTGCGGCTGCCGGCGCGCGTCGTCACCCTGGCCGGCGGCGGGTTCCTGATCGCCGACACCGGCCAGAACCGCGTGCGCCGCGTCGACACCGACGGCCGGATCACGACGGTCGCCGGCAGCAGCAACGAACCGGGATTCGCCGGCGACGGCGGGCCGGCGACGAGCGCGCAGCTCAACGCGCCCGAGGGGATCGCGGTGCGCGCCGGCGGTGCGATCGCGATCGCCGACACGGGCAACCAGCGCATCCGCGAGGTCGCGGCGGACGGGACGATCCGCACGATCGCCGGGACCGGCGTCGCCGGCTTCTCCGGCGACGGCGGGGCGCCGGCCGCCGCGCAACTGGCGCTGCCGCGCGCCGTCGCGACCGGCGCCGGGCTCCTGCTCGTCGCCGACACCGGCAACCAGCGGGTTAGGGCGATCTCGACCGAGACGGCGCCGGAGCCGCCGGAGCCGCAGGGCGACCAGGCCGCGGAGCCGCCGGTTCCGCCCCTGCCGCCGGGCGTCGCGGCGCCGCGGTTCGGGCGCAGCGCCGTGATCGCGCCGCTGTCGGGGACCGTGCGCGTGCGGCTCCCGGGCCGCCGCCGGTTCGTCCGGCTGGACGAGGCGCGCAACGTGGGCGTGGGGGCGGAGCTCGACACCACCCGCGGCCGGGTCGCCGTGTTCTTCACCACCAACCGGCGCGGGCGCGGCGCCAGCGCGGTCGCGTCGCTCGGGCGCTTCCGGCTCCTGCAGCCGAACGTGCGCTTCCTCGGCGAGCGCCCGGGCCTGCTCGCGCTCTCGGCGCCGCTGCGCGGGTGCGGGACCGCGGCGCAGGCGCGTGCCTCCGCGACCGGGCCGACCGCGACGGCGGCCGCGCGCAAGCGGCGTGAGCGGCGGCTGCGCGTGCGCGCGAAGGGCCGCATCCGCACGAAGGGCAAGTACGGCTCGGCGATCGTCATCGGGACCGAGTGGACGATCACCGACCGCTGCCGGCCCGGCGGGCGCAACACGACGACCGTGAAGGTCTCCGAGGGCGTCGTGCAGGTGCGCGACTTCGTGCGCCACCGCTCGGTGCGGGTGCGGCGCGGCCTGAGCTACGTGGCGCGCGCGCGGCTCAGCCGCGGCGGCTGAGTCACCCGAACGGGCGCGCCTTGCGCTCCAGCGCGGGCGGGTCGAGCAGCGTCGTGCGGCCGCGGGACAGCTCGACCGTGCCGGCCGCCTGCTCCTCGCGCAGGACCTTGTTGACCGTCGCGCGCGAGGTGCCCGCGAGGCTGGCCAGCTCCTCCTGCGTGAGCGGCACGACCGTCCCGCGCTCGACCGGCCCGTAGGCCGCGACGGCGTCCAGGAGCCGCCGCCGCACCCGCGTGTCGGCCGGGAGGTAGAGCGCCTCCACGAGCTGCTCGGACAGGCGCCGCACCTGGAAGGCGAGCAGGCTGATCAGCAGCCGGTCGATCTGCGGCGCGCGGTCGCGCATCGCCGTGAACTCGATCTCGTGGATCGAGAGGGTCTCGGCGTCCTCGAGCGCGGCGACCGTCGCGCTCCGCGGCGCGCCCGGCGTCAGCAGCGCCAGCTCGCCGAACGCGTCGCCCTGACCGAGCACGTTGATCGTGGCGACGTCCCCGAACTCCGTCGTGATCCGCACCGCGAAGCGGCCCTGGCGCACGAGGTGCAGCGTGTCGGCCGGATCTCCCGCGTGGAACACCACCTCGCCGGCCGCGAAGCGCCGCCTGCGGGCGCGCGCCAGCAGCTCCTCGACCTCGGCCGGCGCCGCGTCGCGCAGGAGCGCGAACTCGTCCCTTGCCACCGCCATGGTGCTCCTACGCTAGCGGGCGCGTCCGGCCCCGCGTGCAGACGCGCGTGCACTGGGCGCGCGCGGCCGCGATCCGAGCGCGCCCGGGGGACGTGGCGGGCGCACGCCGCGGGGACGTTTGGCACTCTGACCACCACAGTGGTGGTGAAAGTGCCACACGTCGGGTGAGGAGCGGGGCGGCGCGGGCGCCGCTAGCCGCCCACGCCGTCGCGGCCCGCGCCCGGCACGTCGACGCGCAGGGCCTCGATGCGGCCCTCGGTCCGGGCGCGGCGGTGCGCGGGCTCGTGGTCGGGGGCGGTCGCGACGAACAGGGTGCGGCGGTCGTCGCCGCCGAGCATGCACGCGTACGCGTTCTGGGAGACCGGGATGCGCTCGGCGCTCCCGTCGCGGTCCACGCGCACGACCTCGCGCGTGAACACCGAAGCGAACCAGACCCCGTCCTCGGCGTCGACGCACATCCCGTCGGGCGTGAGGTCCTCGTCGAGCTCGATCGTGCCGGCCGGCGCGAGGGAGCCGTCGGGGGCGACGGCGAACGTGGCCAGCCGGTGCGCGAACGTCTCGGCCACGACCAGCGAGCCGTCGGACCGGCGCACCATCCCGTTGGGGAAGACGAGGTCGCCCGGCTGCATCGAGACCGACCCGTCGGCGCCGACGAGGATGATCCGCGTCGCGCGCGGCTCCTCGGAGAACAGGTCGTAGCCGAAGTTGCCGACGTAGGCGCGCCCCTCGCCGTCGACGAGCATGTCGTTCGTCCACCCGGGCGCGATGCCGGACAGGTCCGCGTACGGCTCGTTGCCGGACTCGCCGGCCACGAAGATGCGCTTGTCCTCGCTGGCGACCGCCAGCAGCCGGCCGTCGGGCAGCCACCCGATCCCGCCCGGGTGGAACACGTGGGCGACGATGCGCCGCTCCCCGGTCTCCGGGTCCAGGCTCTGCACGTTGTCGCCGTACATGTCGGAGAACCACAGCCGCCCGTCGCGCCAGCGCAGGCACTCGGCGAAGTGCAGTCCGTCGACGACGACGTCCGAAGCGAGGGTCATGGGTCGGCAGCCTCCTACGGCTCGGGGTGGGCAACGGGAGCGGACCGGTGGGACGCGCGGCGGGCGCGCGCTCGGGCGACGACCGAGCGCAGGTCCGGCGCGTCCACGACGACCACGATCAAGAGCAGCGCGCCGAACACGATCTGGATGCTCGCCGTGGGCAGCTTGGTGATCGCGAAGACCTGCTGGAGCAGCGCGACCGCCAGGGCGCCGAGCAGCAGGCCCCAGATCGTGCCGCGGCCGCCGCGCAGCGAGACGCCGCCGAGCACCGCGGCGGCCGCCGCCAGCACCAGCGGCTCCAGACCGGGGTTGAGCTGGGCGCTCGCGTTCGAGTAGGCCAGCAGCGCGCCCGCGAGCCCGCACAGCCCGCCGGACACGGCGAACAGGACGGTCAGGTGGCGGCGCACGGGGACGCCGACGACCCGCGCCGCGCGGCGGTCGCCGCCGAGCGCCTTCAGCTCGGGCCCCAGGCGCGTGCGCGTGAACAGCACGAGCGCGACCGCGAACGCGCCGAGCGCGCCGAGGCTGCGCGGCGAGAACCACGACAGGATCGTCTGGTCGACCCAGATCGCGACGTCGGCGTTCGCGTAGGTGAGCGTCTGGTTGCCGGCCACGACGTTCGTGAGGCCGAGCAGCGCGATGTAGGTGCCCAGCGTGATCGCCATCGAGCCGATCCCGGTGCGGGCGATGATCGTCCCCTGGATCGCGCCCAGCGCCACGCACGCGCCGACCGCGGCGGCCACGCCGACCAGCCCGTGGTCGGCGCCCGCCTTCACGGCGAGCACGCCGCCGAGCGCCTGCATGCCGAGCACCGAGAGGTCGAACTCGCCGGCGACGATCGTCAGCCCGAGGGCCAGCGCGATCAGGCCGACCGACGCGAACCCCTGCAGCGTGTTATACGCGTCGAACGAGGCCAGCGCGTGCCCGTCGTAGACCGGCGTCAGCAGGTACGCGGCGAGCACGATCGCGAAGGCGACGACGGGCACGACCGTGTCGGCCCCGAGGCGGCGGAGGCTCACGACTCGGCCTCCCGTCCCCGGCCGGCCAGGTGCAGGGCCAGCACCACGCCCACGACCAGCACGCCCTTCAGCAGCGTCTGCGCGCCGGTCTCGAACCCGCGCAGCAGCAGGACGTCCGAGATCGTGGCGATCGCGATCGCGCCCGCGAGCGTCCGCAGCGGCGAGCCGCGCCCGCCCGAGATCAGGGTCCCGCCGACGAGCACGGCGGCGATCACGTCGAACGTCAGCGTGCCCTCGAGCTGCGCCGACGCGCCCCGGTTGAAGGCGCCCAGGAACGCGCCGCCGATCGCGAACGCGGCGCCGGCGATCCCGAACGCCAGCGCGGTCGTGCGCGTGATGCGGATGCCGGCGGCGCGCGCGGCGTCGCGGTTCTCGCCGACGAGCAGGACGTGGCGGCCGAAGACCGTGCGCCGCAGCAGCACCTGCAGGACGATCGCCAGCACGATCATCACGTACACGCCGACCGGGACTCCCAGCGGCGTCGAGTTCAGCGCCGTGTAGCCGCCGGCCGACGGCTGCACGATCACGCCGTCGCTGAGCTTCGACGTCACGCCGCTGAGCAGGAAGCCCGCGCCGATCGTGAGGATCACCGGGTTCGCGCCCCAGCCGCCGACGATCGCGCCCTGCGGCGCGGTGACCGCCGCGCCCGCCGCGATCGCCAGGGCGAGCGCGGGGACCAGCCCGAGGTGGAGCTGGTCGAGGAACACCATCGCGCCCATCACCGCGGTCGCGCCGACCGCCAGCGAGACCAGCGAGCCGACCAGCGTCACGAACGTGAGGCCGAGCGCCATGATCCCCACGATCGACGCCGAGTTGAGGATCGCCTTGACGTTGTCGACCGTGAAGAAGCGGTCGGTCGTCAGCGCGAACACGGCCAGGACGATCACGCCGACCGCGGCCAGCGCGGGCAGGAGGCCCGGCACCGCCGCCCGGCCCCGCATCGCCTCCACGCGCGCGACCGCCGTCCTCATGCGACCGCCTCGCTGCGATGGGTCAGGTCGGACAGCAGGTCCTCGCGGGTGGCGCCGTCCGCGTAGGTGGCGATCACCCGCCCGGCCCGCATCGTGATGATCGTCTCGGCGAGCTCGAGCAGCTCGTCGAGCTCGCTGGAGGCGAACAGGATCGCCTGCCCCTGGTCGGCCGCCTCGCGCAGCAGGTCGTGGATCGCCGCTCGCCCGCCGACGTCGACGCCGCGCGTGGGCTCGTCGACGAGCAGGACCGAGACCCCGGAGTCGAGCAGGTGGCGGCCGAGGAGCGCCTTCTGCTGGTTGCCGCCCGACAGCACGCCGACGGGCTCCGGCAGCCGCGCCACGGACACGCCCGCCGCCTCGGCCAGCGCGCGGGCGCGCCGCCGCTCGTCGCGCGCCCGCAGCCGCCCGCCGCGGGCGATCCGCTCGAGCTGGGCGACCGTCAGGTTCTCGGCGATGCTGCGCGTCAGGAACAGGCCCTCGGCCTTGCGGTCGCCCGAGACGAACCCGACGCCGCGGCGCGCGATCGCGGCCGGGTTGCCGAGCGGCAGGTCGCGCCCGTCCAGGCGCGCGCGGCCGGTGGCCGCCGGGACGAGCCCGGCGAGCGCGCGCAGGGCGTCGGAGGCGCCGGCCCCGACCTGGCCGGCCAGGCCGTAGATCCGCCCGCCGCGGAACTCGGCCGTGAGCCCGGCCAGGCGGCCGGGGATCGTGAGGCCCTCGACGCCGAGCGTGGTGGCGTGGTCGCGCGCCGGCCGCGGACGCTGCGAGGCGGGATGCAGCGACTCGCCGAGGATCGCCTCGACGAGCCGGTCGGCGTCGACGTCGGCGACGTCGGCCTCGAGCACGGCGACGCCGTCGCGCATGACCGTGACGCGGTCGCACAGCTCGATCACCTCGCCGAGGCGGTGCGAGACGAAGATGACCGTGCACCCGCGCGCGGCCACGCCCCGGACGGCCGCGAAGACCTGCTCGATCTCGACGTCGCTGAGCGTGGCCGTCGGCTCGTCGAGGATGAGGATGCGCGCGTCGCGCCCCAGCGCCCGCGCGATCTCGACGAGCTGGCGCTGCCCGATGCTCAGGTCGGCGACGCGGCGGTCGGGGTCGAGGTCGGCCATGCCCACGTGGGCCAGCAGCTCGCGGGCCACGGCGCGCTCGCGCCCCGGCCGGCGCACGAAGCCGGTCGCGACGTCCCCGAGCGCGACGTTCTCGGCGATCGTGAGCGCCGGGACGAGGCTCAGCTCCTGGTCGACGCAGGCGATGCCGGCGAGCTGCGCGTCGCGCGGGCCGGCCAGCTCCAGGACCTGGCCGTCGACGCGGATCTCGCCCTCGTCGGGCGCGACGATCCCGGCCAGCATCTTGATGAGCGTGCTCTTGCCGGCGCCGTTGTGGCCGCACAGGCCGCGGATCTCGCCGGCGCCGATCTCCATCGACACGCCCCGCACGGCCTGCACGGCGCCGAACGCGTGCGACAGGCCCGAGAGCGACAGGCGCGGAACGCCCGACCCGCTCATCGCTCGGCCCCCCGAGAAGGAGCCTCCGGCGAGCTCTCGCAATGGAGGCCGAGCCCGTTGGGCGAGGGCTCCACCGGGGCCTGGATCGCACGCTTGAGCACCTTGCCGGTCGGCCCCTTGGGCAGCTCGTCCAGGCGCCACAGGCGGCGCGGGTACTTGTAGGGGGCGACACGCGCGCGGACCCACTCGCGCAGCTCGGCCAGGTCGGTCGTGGCGCCGTCGCGCAGGACGACCGCGGCCCCGACCTCCTCGCCCAGGCGCGCGTCGGGCACGCCCACGACGGCCGCCTCGACGACGTCGGGGTGGCGGTGCAGGACCTCCTCCACCTCGCGCGGGTACACGTTCAGGCCGCCGCGGATGATCAGGTCCTTCAGCCGTCCGACCACGTAGACGAACCCGTCCTCGTCCACCCGGCCCAGGTCGCCGGTCAGAAACCAGCCGTCCGGCGTGATCGCCTCGGCGGTCGCGTCGGGCCGCCGCCAGTAGCCCTTCATCACGTTGTGGCCGCGGATCGCGATCTGCCCGGTCTCGTCCGGGGGCGCGACCCGGCCGCCCTCGTCGAGGATGCGCACCTCGACGCCGTCGATCGGACGGCCGACCGACCCGACCCGGCGGGCGCCCGGCCCGTTGAGCGTCGCCGCCGGCGACGTCTCCGACAGCCCGTAGCTCTCGAGCACGACCGCGCCCGTGGCGCGCTCGAACGCGTCCATCCGCTCGCGCGGCAGCGGCGCGCCGCCCGACACGCAGATCCGCACCGACGCGAACGCGGCCGGGTCGCGCGCGACCGCCGCGATCCCGGCCAGCATCGTGGGGACGCCCATCAGGATGGTCACGCGCTCGCGCTCGACCAGCTCGGCGGCGGCCCGCGCCTCGAAGCGGGTGAGCAGCGCCAGCCGCGCACCCATGGCGACCGCGGCGTTCAGCGTCAGCGTCTGCCCGAACGAGTGGTACAGCGGCAGGACGCCGAGGAACACGTCGGACGCGACGACCGCGTAGGTGCGGATCACCGCGCGCGTGTTGAGCCCGAGGTTGCGGTGCGTGAGCTCGGCCCCCTTGGGCCGCCCGGTGGTCCCCGACGTGTAGAGGATCACCGCGGTCTGCTCGGGGTCGACGTCGGCCACGCCGGCGCCCGCCGCCGCGTCGAGGCCGTGGTACAGCCCGGCGCCGTGGCGGTCCTCGACCGCGATCACGTCGGCGCCGGCGGGCGCCTCCGCCTCGTGCCAGGCCACCACCAGGCGGGCCTCGGAGTCCGACACGGCCTGGCCGCTCTCGTGCGCCCGCAGCAGCGGGTTCATCGGCACGACGGTCGCGCCCAGCCGCAGCACGCCGAAGTACAGGTCGACGAACGCGGGCACGTTGGGCAGCTGCAGCGCCACCCGGTCGCCCGCCCTCACCCCGCGCGCCGCCAGCATCGCCGCCGCCTGCGCGCTGCGGCGGTCGAGATCGGCGAACGTGCTCGCCGCGCCGTCGTGGGTCAGGGCGACGCGCCCCGGCCACGCGGCCGCGGCGGCCGCCAGGGTGCGGGCGAGGTTGCCGCCGCCCAGCCCGGGCGGCGGCCCCTCCGTGTGCTCGCGGTCCGTCATCGCCTCGGCGTCAGGCCTGCGTGCACTGCTCGCGGTACTGCTCGATCGTGTCCTTGGTGACGCGCGCCTCCTCGACCGTCACGGTCTTCGGCACGTCCTCGCCGGCGAGCAGCTTCGTGGCGTAGGCCGACACCTCGTTGGCCAGCGTGCCGGGATCCTCGGTGGCGGTCCCGTACAGCTCGCCGGCGTCGATCGCCTCGATGCCGACCTTGAAGCAGTTGCCGCCGGTGATGATCAGCCCGTCGTTCTCCAGGCCGACGGGGATCCCCGCCTGCTTGGCCGCGGTCACGATCGGGACCGCCATGTAGTCGGCCATGCCGTAGGCGGCGTCGATGCCGTCCTTGCCGAGCTTGGCGAACATCTGGGTGGCGATCTGGCCGGACTTGACCGGATCCCAGTTGCCGTCCTCCTGGAAGACGATCTCGTAGCCCGGGTTCTCCGCGAGGACGCGATTGAAGCCCTCCATCCGCTCCTGGGTGAGGAGCATCGCCTCGGTGCCGGTGATGACGCCGATCTTCCCGGTCTCCTTGCCCTGCTTCTTCAGGCCCTCGACGATGTTCTGCGCCGCGAACTCGCCCAGCGCGACGTTGTCGGACAGCACCTGGTTGATGTCGTCGGCGACCGACGGGTCGGCCTTGCCGTCGGCGTTGAGGACCGGGATGCCCTGCGCGCGGGCCTTGGCGATGGCGGGGGCGACGGCCTTGCTGTCGAGCGCCTCGAGGATGATCAGGTCCGGCTTCTCGGCGGCGGCCTGGTTGATGAGCTGGGGCTGGCCGGCCGGATCGGTGGCGCCCGTCACCGTCACCTCGGCGCCCTCGGCCTCGAGATTGGCCTTCACGGTCCGGTTGAAGACCGCCGCCCACGGGTTGCTGTCGGTGAGGCTGACGACCGCGATCCGCTTGCCCTCGATCGACGTGGACGCCTCGGTGGCGGCGCCGTCGCTGGTCGCCGCCGCGGCGGCGGCGCCCGTCGACCCCTCGTCGTCGTCCGACGAGCCGCACGCGGCGACTCCCGCCGCGGCGATCGCGATCGCACCGACGGCGGCCAAGCGCCGCAGCGTGCGGCGGCGCGCGCCGTCCTCCGGGGACGGCCGGCTGGTACCCGACATGCTCTCCTCCTCTGGGACCCCGCGGCCGCCTCGCGGCCGCGTCTCCACACTCCGAGGGAAGCCTCGCGTGCAGCGTTTCGGCTGTCATCGGCGGGCGGATACGAACTTCAGCGCCTCGGAGTTGTAGGGTTCGCACAATCCGAGACCGCAGCGGCCTCCCCAAGAGCGTCCCCGGGCCCCAGATCGCCCACGCCGCGCAGCGGCTGGCCGGCCGCCTGGACGAGGTGGCCGCGGCGATGGTCGCGCGCATCGTCGACGAGGTCCCCGTCTACCGGCGTCTGCCGCCCGACGGGCTGGCCAACGTGGAGCACCTCGCCTCCCGCAACTGCCGCCGCCTGACCGAGGCGCTGCGCACGGGCGCGCGCCTGGAGCGCGACGACCTGCGCTACGTCGCCGAGCACGCGCGCGAGCGCGTCCGCCGCGGCGTCAGCCTCGAGGCGATGCTCCACGCCTACCGCGTCGGGCTCACCGCCTTCTGGGAGGAGGTCATGTCCGAGGCGATCGCGCTGGGGTTCTCGCGCGATGCCGCGCTCGCCCTCGCGCGCCGGACCTCGGAGCTCTCCGACGACCTCACCACGCACGCCGCCGAGACCTACGTGCGCGAGGAGTCGCGCCTGCGCGCGGTCAGCGAGCAGGAGGCGCGCGACCTGCTGGAGCTGCTGCTGCGCGGCGAGGCCGACGCCGACACGCTGAAGTCGCGCCGCGTCGCCCCCGGCCTGGACCTGCACGAGCGCCTGCTCGTCGTCCTCGCCCGGGTGGCCTCGACCACGCCGTCGCCCGGCGACGTCCTGGACCTCGCCACCCAGCCGATCGCCCGGGCGCTGTCGACCGGGCGCGCGTCGCCGCTCGTCGCGGTCCGCAACGGCGCCGTCGTCGCGATCGCCCCGGCCCAGGACGGGCCGACGGTCGTCGAGCGCCTCACCGCGCTGCACGACCGGATGCTCGCCCAGGGGACCGAGCTGTTCTTCGGCCTCGGCACGCCGAGCGCCAGCCTGGCCGGGGTGCCGGTCGCCTTCGACCAGGCCGCGCTCGCGGTGTCGCGGGCGTCGGTCGAGCAGCCGGTCGTCGCGCTGTCCGAGCTGCCGGTCGTGCAGAGCCTCATGCTGGGCGCGACCAGCACGATGCGCACGCTGCTGGAGATGCGCGCCCGCGCGCTGGACCTCGGCGACCGCGAGCTGCCGATGGTGCGCGAGACGCTGCGGGCGCTGGCCGACGCCGACATGAACCTCACGCACGCGGCCGACGCCCTGCACGTCCACCCCAACACGCTGCGCTACCGGCTGCGGCGCATCCGCGAGCGCACGGGCCTGGACCCGCGCACGTTCGCGGGCCTCGTCGACCTCGTGTGCCTGATCGGGCTCGCCGGCTACGCGCCCGAGACGAACACCGGCGCCAGCGTCCGCCCGGCCAGCTCGACCGCCTCCGGGTCGTGGACGTCGGGCAGCACGAACGTCAGCCCCTCGATCCCGGCCTCGCGGAAGGCGCCCGCCCGCTCGACGATCTGATCGGGCGTCCCCGCGGTCACGGCCGCGATCCGCTCCTCGGGCCAGCCGGCCTCGCGCATCGCGTCGAGCTTGGCGCGCACGCCGGCCTCGGTCTCGGCGATCGCCAGCGTCCACATCGCCGTCTTCGTGATCTCGGCCGGGTCGCGCCCGACGTCGTCGCAGTGGCGCTCGAGCACGCCGATCAGGTGGCGGGCGCGGTCGGGGTCGCCGAACAGGTTGCAGCCGTCGGCGTACTGCGCGACGAGGCGCAGCGTCTTGCGCTCGCCGCTGCCGCCGATGAGGATCGGGATGTCGCCGCGCAGCGGCTTGGGGTTGTTGAACGCGTCGGCGGCCGCGTGGTGGGTGCCGTCGACGGCGGCCTGGTCCTGCGTGAACATCGCGCGGGCGATGCGCAGGTGGTCCTCGAGGCGCTCGAAGCGCTCCTTCAGCGGCGGGAAGTCGTAGCCGTAGGCGACGTGCTCGTCCTCGAACCACCCGGCGCCGATGCCGTGGAAGGCACGACCGCGCGAGATGACGTCGAGCGTCGTCGTGATCTTCGCGTGCTGGGCCGGGTTGCGGTAGGTGACGCCGCCGACGAGCAGGCCGAGGTTGATCGTCGACGTGCGCGCCGCGAGGCCGGCGAGCATCGTGTTGCCCTCGAACATCCACCGCTCCGGCGGGCCGACCGGCGGGATCTGGTGGTAGTGGTCCATCACGGACACCGCGGTGAACCCGGAGCGCTCCGCCGCGGTGGCGATCTCGACGAGCTTCTCGAAGACGGCCTCCGGGCCGACGCCCGGGTAGTTGAAGTTCGGCAGGTGCAGATCGAGCTGGATCGGAGCGCGCATGTCGCGCACGCTACCCGCCGCCGAGCAGCCTCTCCCCCGACAGCACGATGTGCTCGCGCATCCGGGCGGCGGCGGCGTCCTCGTCGCGGCGCACGATCGCCTCGTAGATCGCCTCGTGCTCGTGCAGCGAGACCGGCGGGCGGCCGGGGCGGGTGAGCGACGCCTCCGAGGTGCGGTCCATCACGTCGCGCATCTGCTCGTGCAGCTGGGCGAGCATCGGGTTGTGCGAGGCCTCCGCGAGCGCGCGGTGGAAGTGGCGGTCGCCGATGATCCCGTCGCCGCCCTCCTCGATCGAGGCCGCCATCGCCGCGAGCGCGTCGGCCATGTGGCGCAGGTCGTCGTCGGTGCGGCGCCGCGCCGCCAGGCGCGCGGCCTGCACCTCGATGCCCTCGCGCACCTCCCAGATCATCGGGTGGTCGACCTCGCTGTTGGCGACCTCGAGCGCCAGCGAGCCGATCACGTCGCCGGGGGGCGTGACGAGGTACACGCCGTCGCCGTGGCGGATCTCGACGAGGCCCTGGACGCGCAGGACGGTCAGCGCCTGGCGCACCGAGGTGCGCGACACCCCGAGGCGCTCGGCCAGCTCGCGCTCCGACATCAGCCGGTCGCCGGGCTTGAGCTCCTCGACGTCGATGAACTCGCGCAGGCGCTCGACCACCTGCTCGTAGAGCGGGGATCGCTGGATCGGCTGGAGGGCGTCGCCGGGGGCCATGGCGCAGGCCGAGACGCTAGTCGAGCGACTGGCGGATGACCGGGTGCTTGGCGGCGCCGGCCTCGTCGAGGCGGCGCACCGGCGTCGTGTACGGCGCGTGGCGGGCGATCTCCGGGTCCTCGCGCGCCTCCTCGAGGATCTCCTTGATCGCGTCGGCGAACGCGTCGAGCGTCTCGCGCGTCTCGGTCTCGGTCGGCTCGATCAGCAGCGCCTCGTCGACGAGCAGCGGGAAGTACACGGTCGGCGGGTGGTAGCCGTGGTCGAGCAGCCGCTTGGCCAGGTCGAGCGTCTTGATCCCGAGCTCGCGCTTCATCGGCGCGCCCGACAGCACGAACTCGTGCATGCACAGGCGGCCGAACGCGAGCGGCAGGTACTCGGCCACGTCGCCGAGCCGGGCCAGCAGGTAGTTGGCGTTGAGGACCGCGGTCTCGGACGCGTCGCGCAGGCCCGCCGCGCCGAGCGAGCGGATGTACGCGTACGCGCGCACGAAGCAGCCGTAGTTGCCCTGGAACCCGCGCAGCCGGCCGATCGACTTCTCGTAGCCGTGCTCGTCGAGGTCGAACGACCCGTCCTCGCGCCGCACGATGCGCGGGTTCATCAGGTACGGGGCGATGCGGTCGGACACCGCGATGGGCCCCGAGCCGGGCCCGCCGCCGCCGTGGGGCTGGGTGAACGACTTGTGCAGGTTGAAGTGCACGATGTCGAAGCCCATGTCGCCCGGGCGGGTGATGCCCATGATCGCGTTCAGGTTCGCGCCGTCGTAGTAGAGGATCGCGCCGGCGTCGTGGACGATCTCGGCGATCTGCGCGATCTCGGAGTCGAACACGCCGAGCGTGTTCGGGTTCGTGAGCATCAGGCAGGCGACGTCGTCGGTCGCCTTCGCGCGCAGGTCGTCGAGGTCGACGCCGCCGTCGGCGCGCGTGGCCACCTTCACGACCTCGAGGCCGGCCATCGTCACCGTCGCGGGGTTGGTGCCGTGCGCGGTGTCGGGCGTCAGCACCTTCGAGCGCGTCTGGCCGCGGTCCTCGTGGTAGGCGCGGCTGAGCAGCACGCCGGCGAGCTCGCCGTGCGACCCGGCGCTGGGCTGCAGCGACACGTGCGGCAGGCCGCTGATCTCGCCCAGCGCGCGCTCGAGGTTCCACATCAGCTCCAGCGCGCCCTGCGCCCGGCGCGGGTGCTGGAACGGGTGCAGCCGCGCGTGGCCGGGCAGCGCCGCGACGCGCTCGTGCAGGCGCGGGTTGTGCTTCATCGTGCACGAGCCGAGCGGGTAGAAGCCGGAGTCCAGGTCGAAGTTGCGCTTCGACAGCCGCACGTAGTGGCGCACGATCTCGGGCTCGCTCACCTCGGGGAGCCTCGGCCCCTCGGCGCGGCGGAACCGCTCGGGCAGCAGGCCGTCGACCCGCGGCACGTCGAGCTCGGGGCAGGCGAACGCGCGGCGGCCGGGCGCGCCCTTCTCGAAGATCGTGCGCACCTCCTCGCGCTGCAGCGGGGTCTCGGTCGTCACGCCGCTCACGCCGTCACCGCCTCTCGCACGAGCGCGCGGGCGAGGACCTCGGCCAGCCGGTCGATGTCCGCTCGCGACCGCTGCTCGGTGATCGCCACCAGCAGCGCGTTCTCCTCGGCGAGCGCCAGCCCGGGGTTGACGCCCTCGGCGGCGCAGCGCTCGACCACCTCCTCGACCGGAGCCGGCAGCGTGACCGCGAACTCGCGGATCACCGGCTGCGTGTGCCACGGCTCGACGCCGTCGATCGCGCACAGCGCCTCGCGCGCGTAGTGGGTGCGCTGCAGCAGCAGCTCGCCGAGCTCGACGATCCCGCGCCGCCCCAGCCAGGCCAGGTAGACGACGCCGCCGAGCGCGTTGAGCGCCTGGGCGGTGCAGATGTTCGAGGTCGCCTTCTCGCGGCGGATGTGCTGCTCGCGCGTCTGCAGCGTGAGCACGAACCCGCGCCGGCCCTCGGCGTCGACCGTCTCGCCGGCGATGCGGCCGGGCATGCGCCGCAGGTAGGCCTCGGTCGCGGCGAAGAAGCCGAACGACGGCCCGCCGAAGTCCAGGCGGTTGCCCAGCGGCTGGCCCTCGCCGACGCACACGTCGACGCCGCACTCGCCCGGCGGCACGAGGATGCCCAGCGTGATCGGGTCGTAGGACGCGACCGCCACGGCGCCGCCCTTGACGGCGGTGAGCGCAGCGACGTCCTCGACCGCGCCGTAGAAGTTCGGGTTGGCCACGAAGACGGCCGCCGTGTCGTCGTCGATCGCCGCCGCCCACGCGTCCGGGTCGGTGACGCCGTCGCGCAGCGGCACCTCGACGACCTCGACGCCGTAGCCGTGCGCGTACGTGCGCAGCGTCTCGCGCGCATGCGGGTGCACGCCGGCCGAGACGACGAACCGGCCCTTGCCGGGGTGGGCGAGCTTGGCCAGGTAGCCGGCGGACGCGAGCGCGCTGGGCCCCTCGTAGACCGACGCGTTGGCGACCGGCAGCGCGGTCAGCTCGCTGATCGCCGTCTGGTATTCGAACATCACCTGCAGCCCGCCCTGGGAGACCTCGGGCTGGTAGGGCGTGTACGGCGTCAGGAACTCCGAGCGCGACATGAGCATGTCGATGAGCGCCGGCACGTAGTGGTCGTACATGCCGCCGCCCAGGAACGTGATCTCGTCCTCGGCGCTGACGTTGCGCGCGGCGAGGTCGCGCAGGTGGGCGTACACCGCCTGCTCGGGCTGCCCGTCGGGCAGGTCCAGCGGCCGGTCCAGGCGCAGGTCGGCCGGGATCGCGGCGAAGAGGTCCTCGACGGAGTCGACGCCGATGGCCGCGAGCATCGCCTCGCGGTCGGCGTCGGTGATGGCGGTGTATCTGCTCACTCCGCGTCCTTCGTGTAGATGGGTCGCTTGACGACGGTCGCCGTGCGCCGCTTCCCGCGCACGTCGATCTGCAGCTCGGTCCCGACCTCGGCCTGCGCGGCGGGGACGTAGCCCAGGCCGATGCCCACGCCCAGGCACGGCGACATCGTCCCGCTGGTGACGACGCCGCCGCCGGCGATCGGGTTGCCGTGGCGGGCGATCCCCTCCTTCATGACGAACCCGACGAACCGCTCGGCCGGGCCCGCCTCGCGCACCGCGCGGCAGGCCTCGGACCCGATGAACCCGGTGTCCTCCTTGACCGCCCAGCCCAGGCCGCCGGAGATCGGGTCGCGCGACTCCATCAGGTCGTTGCCGTAGAGGTGGAAGCCGGCCTCGAGGCGCAGCGTGTCGCGCGCGGCCAGCCCGGCGGGCACGACCCCGCGCTCCAGCAGCGCGTCCCACAGGGTGGGGGCGTCGGCGGGCGCGCACAGGATCTCGACGCCGTCCTCGCCCGTGTAGCCGGTGCCGCACACGAGCGCGTCGACGCCGAGGACGGCGCCGGGCGCGGCGGTCATCCGGCTGGGCAGGTCGCCGCCGATCAGCTCGCGGGCGGCCGGGCCCTGGACGGCGAGCATCGCGAAGTCGGCGGCGCGGTCGAGCACGGTCGCGTCGAACCCGTCGGCGTGCGCCTGGAACCAGGCCAGGTCCTTGGCGTGGTTGGCGGCGTTGGTGACCGTCAGCCAGCGGTCCCCGGCCAGCCGGTACGAGAACAGGTCGTCGAGCACGCCGCCGTCCTCGCGGCACAGCAGGGCGTACTGGGCGCCGCCGACCGCGACCCGCTCGACGTCGTTGGACAGCAGGCGCTGCAGGAACGCGGTCGCCTGCGGGCCCGAGGTCTCGATCTGGCCCATGTGCGAGACATCGAACATCCCGGCGGCGGTGCGCACCGCGACGTGCTCCTCGCGCACGCCCGTGTACTGGACCGGCATCTCCCATCCGGCGAACTCGACGAGCCGGGCGCCGGCGGCGACGTGCGCGTCGTACAGAGGCGTGCGGTGGAGGGTCTCGGCGGGGCTCACAGACTGGACGTCCAGTGGTAGGACCACTGCGCCTGGGGACTGTACCAACGGCCCCGGCGCGACGCCTGGGCGCGCGCGGATTCTCAGGTTCCCGTATATTCGGAGGTCATGAGCACCTCCGAGACCTCGACGGCGGGCGGGCTGGTCACCACGATCGCCGGGCTCGCCGACCACGTCGGCGAGCAGCTGGGGACCACGGCATGGCGCACCTTCACGCAGGACGAGGTGAACCGGTTCGCCGACCTCACCGACGACCACAACTTCATCCACGTCGACCCGGACGCGGCGGCCAAGACCCCGTTCGGCGGCACGATCGCCCACGGGTTCCTGACGCTGTCGATGGTCGCGCCCGTGACGCAGGAGCTGATCACGATCACCGACCTCGGCATGGGCGTCAACTACGGCCTCGACAAGGTGCGCTTCCCCGCCCCGGTCCCGGTCGGCGCCCGCTTCCGCGGCAGCGCGCAGCTCGCCGAGGTCACGGAGATCAAGGGCGGCGTGCAGGCCAAGGTCGTCGTGACGATCGAGGTCGAGGGCTCCGAGAAGCCCGCCGTCGTCGCCGAGTCCCTGCTGCGGTTCTACGCATGAGCGCGGTGGATCTGACCGGCAAGGTGGCGGTCGTCACCGGCGCGGGCCGGGGCCTCGGGCGCGCCTACGCGCAGGCGCTGGCCGCCGCGGGCGCGGCGGTCGTCGTCAACGACGTCGACGCCGACTCCGCCGCCGCCACCGTCGACGCGATCACGGGCGCGGGCGGGCGCGCGGTGGCCGAGGTCGGCCCCGTCGGCCCGTCCGAGACCGCCGACGCGCTCGTCGCGCGCGCGGTGAGCGAGTACGACCGCCTGGACGTCATGGTCACCAACGCGGGCATCCTGCGCGACGCGGTGCTGTGGAAGATGACCGACGAGCAGTTCGACGCGGTCGTCGAGACGCACCTGCGCGGCACGTTCACGTGCGCGCGCGCCGCCGCCCGCCACCTGCGCGAGCAGGGCCAGGGCGGCCGCCTGATCCTCGTCGGCTCGCCCGCGGGCCAGTACGGCAACTTCGGCCAGACGAACTACTCGGCCGCGAAGGCGGGCATCGCCGCGTTCGCGCGCACCTGGGCGACGGAGCTCGCGCGCGCGGAGATCACGGTCAACGCGATCGTCCCGACCGCCTGGACCGAGATGACCGCGACGATCCCGGTGTACGCGCCGCTCGTCGAGCGCGTCGAGTCCGGCCAGGGCCTGCCGCGCCAGGTGCGCCAGGCGCACGCGCTCGGCATGCCCGAGGACTGCGCCCCGCTGGTCGTGTTCCTCGCCTCCGACGCCGCCGCCGGCGTGACCGGCCAGGCGATCGGCATCGGCGGCGACAAGCTCACGATGTACGCGAGCCCGGTCGACGTGGCGGCCGCGTTCCAGGACGGAGGCTGGACGGCCGAGGCAATCGCCGAGAGCTGGCCGACGACGCTCGGGCCCGAGCAGCAGCGCTACGGCGTGTCCTTCCCACCGCTGGATCTCGAGTAGGAGCCCGGGTCATGGCCATCGACGTCGACCAGCTCGTCGCCATCGACGTGCACACGCACACGCACGCGCACATGGACCACCGGCCGCCCGACGAGGTCACGGCCGAGTTCCTGGACGCCGCCGAGAAGTACTTCGGCGGCGCGCCGCCCCAGCCGACGACCCAGGAGGTCGCCGAGTACTACCGCGAGCGCAAGATGGCGGCGGTCGTGTTCACGGTCGACTCGTCGTTCGGGACCGGGGAGCGGACCGTGCCGACCTCGGAGGTGATCGAGGTCGCGGCCGCCAACCCGGACGTGCTCATCCCGTTCGCGTCGGTCGATCCCCACAAGGGCAAGGCGGGCGTGCGCGAGGCCAGGGAGTACATCGCCCAGGGCGTGAAGGGGTTCAAGTTCCACCCCAACACGCAGGCCTTCTGGCCCAACGACCGCGCCTTCTACCCGCTGTACGAGGTCATCGCCGAGGCCGGGCTGATCGCGCTGTTCCACACCGGCCAGACCGGCATCGGCGCCGGGATGCCGGGCGGCGGCGGGATCAGGCTGAAGTACTCCAACCCGATGGCCGTCGACGACGTGGCCGCGGACTTCCCCGAGCTCGACATCATCCTCGCCCACCCGTCGTTCCCGTGGCAGGAGGAGGCGCTCTCCGTCGCCACCCACAAGCCGAACGTCTACATCGACCTGTCCGGCTGGGCGCCGAAGTACTTCCCGGAGATCCTCGTCCGCTACATCAACGGGCCGCTGAAGCGCAAGATGCTCTTCGGCTCGGACTTCCCGCTGCTGACGCCGGAGCGGTGGCTGTCGGAGTTCGACAACCTGCCGATCAAGGACGAGGTCAAGCCGCTCGTCCTCAAGGAGAACGCGGCGAAGCTGCTCGGCCTGCGCTCCGCGTAGGCCGTCAGCTCGAGGACGTCGTCGTCGTGACCGCGGCGGTCACGACGGCGGCGGTCACCGCGCCCTGCACGGCGCGCACTGAGTCGCGCACCGCGGTGCCGGCGATGCCGTGCTCGGCGACGGCCTTCGCGCGCCGGCGCGCGTCGCGGCGCTCGCCCCGCTCGACGAGGCCGTCGACGAGGCCCAGCGGCTCCAACAGGCCGAGCAGCAGCGCCTCCTGCGCGGTGGGCTCGGCGCCGAGGACGAGCGCGCGCAGCCGGGCGCGCAGCTCCTGCTCGGGGCCGGGGTCGACCGCCGGCCAGCGCGTCACCGGCACGAGGCCGAGGACCTTGCGGTGCTGCTCGGCGAGGATCCCGCGCTCGACGAGCCCGCGGGCGATCCGCTCGCGCAGCGGCTTGAGCTCGCGCGGCAGGCGCGAGACCCAGCCCTTCGCGTCGCGCCGCCGCTCCGAGCCGCCGATCGCCGCGTGGGCGGCGCGCAGCAGCTCGTGCGGTGGCTCGGGCCCCTCCAGGGCGGCGACCTTGCCGTCGGCGTCGATCTCGACGAGCTCGCGCCGGGCCAGGTCGAGCAGCAGGGCGGCGGCGAGTCCGGCATCGCTGCCCCACTGCGTCACGTCGCGGCCCTTCTCGTCGTCGAGCGCGACGAGCAGGGTCTGCTCCGCGAGCGTCAGGTCGGGGCCGGCCACGGCCCCGACCTTAGACGGTCGGCCTACAGCGGGCGATCGGGCGCCAGCTTGGCCACCTTCAGCGTGCGCCCGCCGATCCTGACGTTCTCGACGTGGCGCAGGGTCTTGCGGCCGTGCCTGCGGCTGGCCAGGACGACCTCCGTGCGGTCCTTGTTCGCGGAGTGGACGTGGTAGTCGGCCGCCTTGCCGGGCAGCACGACCGTGTCCCTGCCCGCGTCGCCCCACACCTCGTCGCGGCCGCGGCCGGGTCGCAGGGTGTCGTCGCCGCCGGCGCCGTGGATCACGTCGGCGCCGCTGGTCCCGCGCAGGACGTTGTCGTGCTGGCCGCCCCAGATCGGCATGCCGTCGCCGACCTGGCCCTGCAGCGAGCCGCGGTCGGACCAGCCCATCTGGTGGTACGTGTTGTCGGCGCTGTCGCGGAAGACCAGGTGGTGGAACGACCCGTCGGAGCCCTCGGCGGGCCGCAGGACGAGGTCCTCCTCCAGTGTGCGCGTCTCCTTCGTCCAGCCCGGCGGCAGGAAGGCGGCCTCAAAGGCCTGGGCGACCTCCTCGGGCGTGTCCTTCCCGGACGCGTGCATCACGTACTCGTTGCCCCACTCGTCCTTGACGAAGTAGCGGGTCAGCGGCACCGCGCCCGGCGTGCCCGGAGCGTCGCCGTTCTCGTTGGCCCAGAAGCGCATGTTCTGCGCCTTGAAGTTCGCGGTGACCTTGACGACGCCGGGCGGCGGCGTCTCGACGAGGCTGCCGGCGTAGAACGCGCTGCGCCCCGGCAGGCCCGTGTACGCCGACGAGTCGTAGGGCCACATCGCGTTGACCGCCATCGACATCGCCGTCCACGTGTAGCCGTCGGACGTCGTGATGTAGGCGGTCGAGCAGATCGGCTCGCCCGGCGAGGCGATGAACTGCGACTCGTTGAACTGCAGGTTGCGGGTCGTGTTGGCCGTGTACGGCTTCGGCGGCTCGTACCCGGCGTTCCACACGCCGTCGGGGATCGGGTTGTCCCCGGCGCCCTTGTAGGTGGCCAGCGGAGCCTTCGGATCCTTGACCACCGTGCCCGTGTCGATGATCTCGTGAGCCACCGACAGCAGGTTCCACGGCGAGGTGGGGCACTCCGTCGCGGCCTGCGCCGCGGAGGCCGGCAGCAGCGTGGTGAGCGCGAGGCCGGCGGCGGCGGCGAGACCCGCCGCCCCGCGTTGATGACTTCCTGTCAGCTTGCGCATGGCCCGCGATAACTGACGCGTGTCATCTTTCTCGATGCGACCGCACTCGCTCGCCCGTGCCGCGATACTCCGTCGCTCGTGCCGTCTCGTCCCGCACCGGTCCCCGCCAGCCTCGACGCCGACCCGGCCGCCGTCGACGGCGTCGGGATCGGCGTCGTCCCGACCCGCAGGCGCGGCATCGAGATGCGCGAGCGGCTGCTGGCCGCGGCGCTGGACGAGTTCGACGCCCACGGCGTGGCGGCGTCGCGGGTCGAGCGCATCGTTGAGCGCGTGGGCACGAGCTGGGGGACGTTCTTCCGCTACTTCCCGCGCAAGGAGGACGTGCTGCTGGTGGCCGGCGCGCGCCACTTCCGCGAGCGCGTGCGCCCCGTGATCGACGACGGGCTGGCCGACCCGGCGCGGCCGCGGCGCGAGGTCGCGCGGGCCGCGTTCGACGCGCTGCTGGAGCCGCAGCGCTCGCCGCGCCTGCACGCCGAGATGCTGCGCGAGACCGCCCGCTTCCCGATCCGCTTCGCCGCGATCGTCGAGGAGGGCGAGATGCCGTTGATCGCGATGCTGACGGGGCTGATGGCCGACGGCCAGCAGCGCGGCGAGGTGCGCGCCGACGTGCCGGCCCCGATCTGCGCGACGGTGCTTGCCGCGGGCGTGATCTTCTCGACGCTGCCGGCGCTGGCGGCGCTCGCCGACGGCCACGTGCCCGAGGCGCAGGTGCAGGCGGTCTCCGCCCAGGCCTTCGAGGCCGCGTGGTCGGGCGTCGGCGCCTGACATGCCGGGGGCGCTGGAGATCCGCGGTCCCGGCGACGGGCTGCTCGACGACCCGCTGGCGCTGCACGCCCGCGGCGCCGGCCCGGACGCCGTCCTGCGCTGGCGCGCGCGGCTGCGCGACGACGACCACCGCGTGTGGCGGGCGGAGGCCGCGCGCGCCGAGGACCTCGCCGGCGCCTGGGCGCCCGCGAAGGCGGCGCCGACCGGGCCGGTCGCCGCGCTGCGCTCGCTGCGCCCGGTGGCGATCGAGGTGCGCGTCGAGGCCGCCGACGGCCGCGCCGCGACGCGCACGCTGCGGCGCCGCCTGGTCGGCGAGGGCGTGCGCGTGCGGCGCTGGCGCGAGCCGTTCCCGGCGACGCTCCTCCGCCCGGCCGGGCAGCCGGCGGCGACCGCGCTCGTCGACGCGAGGACCGGCGCCGACGCGCTCGCCGTCGCGACGGTCGCCGCGGCGCTGCTGGCCTCGCGCGGCGTGCTCGTGCTCGTCCTCGCCCCCGGCCGCGGCACGGCGTCCGCGACCCCGGCCGACGCCGCCGCGGCGCTCGCCGCGGTCCCCGGCGCCGGGGACCCGGTCGCGATCGATCCGCCCCTGCCGCCCGGCGTGCCCGCGACCAACCCGTGCTCGGCCGAGGACTGGGACGCCCTGCTGACGCGGCTCGGCGCCCGGCCGCGCGCGGTCTAGCGGGGCAGGTCCTCCGGCAGCGGCGTCTCCTGTGGCGGGCGGCCCGGTCCGCCCTCGTCCCACGACGTCCACGCGCGCCCGTCGCGCCCGACGTGCTCGCCCGCGCCGCCGAGCGCCAGCAGCACGAGCCGCTCGGACCCGGCGTTGACGAGCTGGCGCCGCACGGACGGGCCGACCCGCACGGCGCCGTCCGGCCCGACGACGTGCTCCTCGCCCTCGACGACGAGCGTCAGCTCGCCCTGGAGCACGAGGTAGACCTCCTCCTGATGCTCGTGGGCGTGGATGCGCCCGCGCTGCCCCGGCTCGAGCGTGATGACGTTCATGCCGAACGCGCTCACCCCGAGCTCCCGCCGCAGCGACTGGAACCGCTCGCCGCCGTCGCGGCGGACCGTCGCGAACGCGATGTCGTGCTCGGCCATCGCGCAAGCGTAGTGCGGCGGACGCGGCCCGGTCGCGCGATCGCGGGTGACGGGACGCCGGCGCGGGTACCGATCAAGGGCATGACCCGGGTGATCGTCGACAACAGCACCGGCGCCGACGCGCCGTTCGCGGCCGAGATCACGCGCGAGCTGCAGCGCCGCGGGTTCGAGACCGAGCTGCGCGGGCCCAGCCCGCAGGCGCGCTACGACACCGCGATCCGCGTCACCGACGGCGTCGCGGTCCGGCTCACCGAGCCGCCCGACCGCGAGACGCTGGAGCGCGTGGCCGAGGCGGTGCGCCTCAGCGAGCAGCACCGCACGGTCACGCGGCGCCGCTACCGGCCGGTGCCCATCCTCCAGGGCGAGACCCGCCGCGCGCTGACCTGGGTCGACGCGCTGAGCTGAGCGGCGGAGGCCGGGCGCCGCGGCGTTCCCGCAGGGCCCGGCCTCGAGGGACCTCCCGTGCGTCAGAGGCCGGCGGGGCCTCCGCCCTCGCCGATGCGCTCGTACACCTGCGGGCAGCTGCGGCAAGAACCCCAACGTGGTGTTCGCCGACGCCGACCTCGACGCGGCCGTCGAGGGCGCGATGGCCGGCGCGTTCGAGAACGGCGGCCAGGCGTGCATCGCCGGCAGCCGGCTGCTGGCCGGGCGGTCCGTCTGCGGCGAGCTGGTCGAGCGGCTGCGCGAGCGCGCCGACGCGCTCGTCGTCGGGCCGGGCTGGGAGGACGGCGTGCACGTCGGCCCGCTCGTGTCGGCCGAGCAGCGTGCGCGGGTGCTCGGCCACGTGCAGGCCGCCGAGACGGCGGGTGCGCGGCGCGTCACCGCCGAGCCGGCGCTCGACGGGCCCGGCCACTTCGCGCGCCCGGCGGTGCTCGACGCGGTCGACCCGTCGATGGCGATCTTCCGCGACGAGGTGTTCGGCCCGGTCGTCACCATCACGCCGTTCGACGGCGAGGAGGAGGCGGTCGCGCTGGCCAACGACACGCGCTACGGGCTGTCGGCGGGCGTGTGGACGGGCGACGTCGCCCGCGCCGTGCGGATGGCGCGCGCGATCCGGGCGGGCACCGTGTGGATCAACGCGTACGGCTCGATCCGTCCGGAGGTCCCGTTCGGCGGGTTCGGCGAGTCGGGCCTGGGGCGCGAGCTGGGCGCGCACGCGCTGACCGCCTACACGGAGCTGAAGTCCGTGTTCGTGTCGGCCGCGTAGACGGTCGGCTCAGCGCTCGCGCAGGGAGCGCATGCACGCGATGAGCCCGTCGAGCACGATCTCGCGGTGCTCCGGCGGCACGGCCGCCAGCATCTCGTCCTGGAGGGCGTCGACGACGGGGTCGACCGCCTCCAGCAGCCGCTCCCCCTCGGGCGTCAGCTCGGTCCGCAGGATGCGCCCGTGCGACGGATCGACGGTGCGGGCGACGAGGCCGCGGGCCTCGAGCGACGCCACGACCTCGTTCATCGACTGCGGGGTGGTGAGCGAGCGGCGGGCGAGCTGGGCGTTGGACAGCCCGGGCCGCGCACGCAGCACGGACAGGGCCGTGAGCTCCGGCACGCTGAGGCCCAACGGCGCCAGCGCCTTGCGCAGCTCGCGCCGCACGCCCTGGTTCACGCGCCCGACGACGTAGACGAGCGACGGCGCCAGGTCGGCGGAGGTCACGGCGTTGGCCATGACCGCAACCTACCAGCCGACCGGGCGCCGGCCCCGCGCGCAAGCCCCGTCAGGCGGCCGCCGGTTCGAGCATCCGCCGCCCGGCCTCCAGCAGCGCATCGCGCGAGTGCACCCCGAGCTTGCGCATGATGTTCTTGACGTGGCTGGCCACGGTGTCGCGCGTGAGCACCAGTCGCTCGGCGATGTCCGCCGTGCTCTCGCCCGCGAGCATGAGGTCCAGGACCTCCCACTCGCGGTCGGTGAGCACGCTGCGGACGGGCCGCAGGCCGCTGCCCGGCTCGGGCAGCCGGCGCAGCTCGCCCAGGACGGCCGTGGTCAGCCGGGGCGGGATCGCCGCGCCGCCCGCGTGCACCGCGAGCAGCTCCTCGACGATCTTCGACGGCGGATCGGCCTTGCAGACGACGCCGCTCGCGCCGCGCCGCAGCGCGGCCAGCCCGAGCTCCTCGTCCTCGTCGCGCACCATCAGCACGGAGCGCACCTCCGGTGCCTGCCGTGCCACCCGCTCGACCACTTCGAGTCCGTTCAGTCGCGTCAGCACCGCCTCGGTGACCAGCAGGTCCGGGCGGTAGTGACATGCGAGGCGGACGGCGTCGTCGCCGTCGGCCGCCTCGGCCGCGATGACGAACGCGCCGTGGCGGCGGAGCGTTTCCTTGACGGCCAGGCGGGTCAGGCGGTCGCCGTCGGCGAGCACCACCCTGATCCTGGTCGTCGCATCATCGTTCACTGCATGAGCCATTCGCTTTGAGCCCTCTGTGTCTCACTCGTGACTCGGACCCGACATCTGGCCAGGTCCTGGTGCCAACCATTTTGGGGAGATCCGCCCCATCCTTGTGTCGGGAATTTGACACTAAGGGGATCGACCATCTGACGATTTTTGCTTTTCCTGAGACAGGCGAGTCTCATATCAGCGGTTTTCTCCCCCACGGCTCCGGAGGCGTCTCCCCACCGGACGAAGATCACCGATGAGCGGAGGAATCTCCCCTCCCTGCCGGTACCGTGGCGGGCCATGGCGACGATCGGCGTCCTGCATCCGGGGTCGATGGGCGCGGCGGTCGGGGGCGCGCTCGCAGGCGCCGGCCACGAGGTGCTGTGGGTCTCCGGCGGGCGCTCCGCGGCGACCGCGCGGCGGGCCGAGGCGGTGGGCCTGACCGACGCCGGCACGCTCGGCGCGCTGCTCGAGCGCAGCGCCGTGGTGCTGTCGATCTGCCCGCCGGACGCGGCCGCCGAGGTGGCGGCGGAGGTCGCCGGCTTCGACGGCATCTACGTCGACGCGAACGCGATCTCGCCCCATCGGGCGACCGAGATCGCCCAGCGCGTCGGCCCCGCCTACGTCGACGGCGGCATCGTCGGCCCGCCGCCCGTGCGGCCCGGCACCACGCGCCTGTACCTGTCGGGCGACCCCGGCCCGGCGCACGCCGTCGCCGCGCTGTTCGCCGGCACGGCGCTCGACGCGCGCGTCCTCGAGGGCCACGGCGCGACCGCGGCGTCGGCGCTGAAGATGGCCTATGCGGCGTGGACGAAGGGGACCGCCGCACTGCTGCTGGCGACGCAGCGCACGGCCGGCGCGCTCGGCGTCGCCGACGCGCTGCACGAGGAGTGGGCGATCTCCCAGCCGCAGATCGAAGCGCGGCTGGCGGCGGCCGGCGAGTCCGCGACGTCGAAGGGCTGGCGGTGGGTCGGCGAGATGCGCGAGATCGCCGACACCTTCGAGTCCGCCGGACAGCCGGGCGGGTTCCACCGCGCGGCCGCCACGGTGTTCGATGGCTATCCGCGTCCGGCTGGGTAGCAGAGCATGGTGCGCCCCCTCATCCCCGTCCTCGCCGCGGCCGGCGCCGCCCTGGCCCTCGCCGCCTGCGGCGACGGCTCCGCACCGGCTCCGGCCGCCGCGGACCCGCCACCCGCCACAACCGCCGAGGCGGCGGCGCTCTCCTCGCTGCGCCCGCCGCTGCGGCGACTCGAGGACGACCGCGGCGAGGCCCACGCCAGCGGCTGCCACCTGAAGACGTCGGGCCGCACCCGCTCGCCCGGCGCGCGCTGCGTCTTCGGCGCGAAGGACTCCCCTGTGACGGTCGTCAACATCGGCGACTCGCACGCGCTCATGTACGCGCCGGCGATGATCGCCCTCGCCCGCCAGCACGGCTGGCGCCTCGTCAACCTCACGCGCGCGGGCTGCACGATCGCCGATGTCGACCAGAACGACCGCTGCAACCCGTGGCGCCGCGACGCCCTGCGACGCCTGGTGCGCGAGCGCCCGGACCTCGTCGTCGTCAGCAACGGGATGCTCGGCGACCGCTACCGGGTACGCCTCTCCGACGGCCGGCGCCTGAGCCGCCGCGCCAGCCAGGGCCGGCTCGAGGCCGGCCTGGCCCGCAGCCTGCGCCGCATGCGCGCGACCGGCGCCGCCGTCGTCGTCATCCGCGACATGGCCAAGGCGCCCGCCTACGACACCGGCGCCTGCCTGCGCCGCCACCGCGACGCCGTGGACCGCTGCGCCTTCCGCGCCACGCGCCCCGAGCGCCTGGCCTTCGACGCCCGCGCGGCCGAGCGCGTCGACGGCGTCACGCTCGCCGACCCGCTCCCGGTCCTCTGCCCCGACGGGCGCTGCCCGATGGTCGCCGGCGACGTGATCGTCTACCGCAACGGCTACCACCTCAGCGCGACCTACGCGGAGACGCTCGCCCCCTGGATCGCCAGCCACCTGCCGCCGGCGCTCGTCGGCGGCTGACGCGGGGCGCCGCCGGTCACGACCCGCCGAGGAGCCGCCGCAGCGCCGCGCGCAGGGCGTCGCGCTCGGCCGGCTCGAGGCCCCCGGTCAGCTCGCGCTCGACCGCCTCGACGCCCGGGCGCAGCCGCGCGAGCTCCTCGCGGCCCGCCGGCGTGAGCACGGTGACGTTGCGGCGGCGGTCCTCGTCCGCGCGGCGGCGGGTGAGCAGCCCGCGGCGCTCCATGCGCGCGACGAGGTCGGCGATCGTGGAGCGGTCGAGGTCGACGGCCTCGCAGAGCTGCTGCTGGCTGCACTCGCCCCGGCGTTCGAGCACGGCCATGACCGCGAACTGCACGCTGCTCGTCTCGGTGGAGACCAGGCGCGCCCAGGCGGCGACGTGGCGCTGCTGGGCGCGGCGGATCAGATAGCCGGTGTAGCGCTCCGGCTCGGTGCGCTCGGAGCCGGTCACCGCGCCGCGCCGACGGGCGGCGCGACGAGGAACCCGGCGAAGAACGCGGCGAGCTCCTCTCGGGCGGCCAGCGGCAGCACGTGCGCAACGTACTGGTCCGGCCGCACGACGACGATCGCGCCGTCGCGGCTGACGCCGCGCGCGTCGAAGATGTCGCGGGCCGGATCGCAGGCCCACGCCTTCTCCCAGTCCTGCAGGCGGAGCGGACCGGTCCGCGGCACCAGGATCTCGGGCAGCGTCGGCACGTCCGGCGCGTCGTGGTGGCCCTCCTGGAAGATCCCGTGCACGTCGAGGACCGCGTCGAGGTCGGCGCCCTCGGGCGTGAACCGCCGCACCGGCGAGCCCGGGTCGTCGCCGAGCCAGCGCGCGAGGTCGAGCAGGCCCGCGCCGCCGGCGTCGCCGAAGGCGTAGATCCGCCAGCGCCCGTCGGCGCGGTGGGTATGGCCCAGCTCGACGCGCTTGGCGTCGGCGATCCGGATCACCGGCGACGAGTGGAAGCGCGTGCCGAGCTCGAAGCCGGTCGCGAGGTGCTGATGCGCCGGGGGCGCCGTGATGGGCGACGGCTCGTACCGCGTCGCCAGGCCCGCGGTGTAGCGGCCCTGACGGGCGAACGCCTCCCGCATCTCCTCCGGCGTCACGCCGCCGCGCTCCGGATGCTCGGGGTCGAGCGCGGGCTGGGCCACGAACGCGGCCCAGAAGCGGTCGAAGTCGATGAGCTCCTGCGCGACGGCCTGGCGCTCGGCCGAGTACGTGCGCAGCGGCGAGGGGTCGGAGCGCCCCTCGAGCACGGCCGCGAGCTTCCACCCGAGGTTGAAGCCGTCCTGCATCGAGACGTTCATCCCCTGGCCGGCCTTGGCCGAGTGCGTGTGGCACGCGTCGCCGGCGATGAAGACGCGCGGCAGCCGCGTGTCGGCCTCATCCGCGGGGACGTCGTCGAAGCGGTCGGTGAGCCGCTGGCCGACCTCGTAGACGCTCGACCAGGCGACCGACCGCACGTCGATCGAGTACGGCTCGAGGATCCGGTTGGCGACCGCGACGATCTGCTCGGGCGTCGTCTCGCGGATGGTCCGGTCGCCCGCCGGGATCTCGCCGAGGTCGACGTAGCAGCGGACCATGCTGCCGCCCTCGCGGGGGATCATCATGAGCGTGCCCTTGCCGGCGGACTGCACGACGTTCTTCGTGCGCCAGTCGGGGAAGTCCGTCGTGGCGAGCACGTCGACGACGCCCCAGGCGTGATTGGCGGCGTCGCCGCGCATCTCCAGCCCGATCGCGCGCCGGACGCTGGATCGCGCGCCGTCGCAGCCGACGAGGTAGCGGGCGCGCACGGTCAGCTCCTCGCCCGTCTCGACCCGCCGCAGCGTCGCGGTCACCGGACGCTCGCCCTCGCCGACCTCGAGGGTGACGAGCTCGATGCCGTAGTCGGGGCGCAGCCGGCTCGGCGAGCGCGCCATGTGGTCGAGCAGGTACTGCTGCATCCGCGCCTGGTTGACGATCACGTGCGGGAACTCGCTGAGCCCCTCGGGCGTGTCCTCGACCCAGCCGGTGCGCTCGATGCGGTCGCGATCCCGCGCGGACGGCCCCCAGAAGCGCACCTCGTTGACCCAGTAGGCCTCGCGCACGAGCGCCTCGGCCAGCCCGAACGCGTTGAACATCTCCACGGTGCGGCAGGCGACGCCGTCGGCCTGGCCCACCTGCAGCGGCCCGTCGCGCCGCTCGATCAGCCTTGTGTGGATGCCCGGGAACGCGGCGAGCTGGGCGGCCAGCACGCAGCCCGCGGGCCCCGACCCGACGATGAGCACGTCGACCTCGGCGGGCAGGTCGTCCGGGCGCGCGAGCGCCTCCGGCGCCGCCGGTCGGAGGTCCGGATCGCCCGGTCGATACCCGTCTCGGTAGAACTGCATGTCGCCGCCTCTCGTCGTCTTCTGGACTGCCGGGGAGAGCATATCGTCAGTACCCCAACTATTCCACCGTGGCAGCATCCCACGGCGCCCCTCCCGCCCGATACGATGCACGGTGGTGGGGTAAGACGCCACCGGCGCGCTACGACAAAAGACCGTAGTCCGATCGGCCCGCTGGGCCCGCGCAGATGTCACCCGGACACGGAGCTGATCCATGGAGTTGTCGATCGTCGTCGGGAATCCCAAGCCCCGGTCGCGAACGCTGCAGATCGCGGAGGCGGTGGCCGAGCGGGTCGCCGACGCCACGGGCGCGACCGTCGCCCGCACCGTCGACCTGTGCGACCACGCCGCCGACCTGTTCGCGTGGCCGCACGAGGGGCTGGCCGCGCTGAACGACGCGGTCGCCGCGAGCGACTACCTCGTCATCGCCTCGCCGACCTACAAGGCGGCGTACACCGGCCTGCTGAAGGCCTTCCTCGACCGCTACCCCAGCAACGGGCTCGACGGCGTCACCGCGTTCCCGGTGATGACCGGCGCCTCGCTCGTGCACGCGATGGCGATCGACACCCAGCTGCGGCCGGTGCTCGTCGAGCTCGGCGCCTCGGTCCCGACCCGCGGCCTGTTCTTCGAGATGTCGCAGATGGGCCACCTCGAGGACGTCGTCGACGCCTGGGCCGAGGCCAACCTCGCCCGGCTGACGCGCGCGGGGGCGGACGCGTGAGCACGGCCGTCGACATCGATCCGCGCCACTTCCGCGACGTCCTCGGCCACCTGCCCACGGGCGTCACGGTCATCACCGCCCACGCCGCCGACGGCCCCGCCGGGATGGCGGCAAACTCGGTCACGTCGGTCTCGCTGGACCCGCCGATGGTGCTGTTCTGCCCTGGCAAGTCGTCGACGACCTGGCCGAAGCTGCGCGAGGCCGGCGCGTTCTGCATCAACGTGATGGCCGGCCACCACGAGGAGGTCACGCGCCGCTTCGCCGCACGCGAGGCCGACCGCTTCGCGGGCGTCGACTGGACGCACCGCGAGACCGGCCCCGCGCTCACCGACGCGGTCGCCTGGATCGAGTGCCGCCTGCGCGACGAGCACGACGCGGGCGACCACACGATCGTCGTGGCCGACGTGGTGGCGATCGAGGCGACGACGGTCGGCGAGGTGGAGCCGCTCGTCTTCTTCAACGGCCGCTACGGCTCGTTCCGGCCGGCGCTGGAGGCCTGACCGCGTGGCGCGATGACCGATCCGGCGTCACCGCCGCCGATCCCGGTCCCGCAGCTCGAGCTCGTGGCGCGCGTCCACGTCGACCTCCGGCCGATCGAGTCCGTCGGACCGCGGCCCGACGGCGAGCGGCGGTTCGTCGCGATCGTCGGCGGGACGATCCGCGGCGACCGGCTGCAGGCGACGATCGACGACGGCGGGGCCGACTGGCAGACGCTGCACCCCGACGGGTCGATCACCGTCGACACGCGCTACAGCGCGACGACCCACGACGGGGCCAAGATCCTCATCGCCACGCGAGGGCTCCGCCGCGGCGACCCGGCCGTGATGCGGCGCCTGGCCGCGGGCGAGGACGTGGACCCGCGCGAGTACTACTTCCGCGTCGCCGCGCGATTCGAGGCGACCGGCGCGTACTCGTGGCTGACCGAGCGGCTGTTCGTCGCGAGCGCGATGCGCGCGGCCGCCGCCGTCGAGTACGACCTCTACGCGGTCACCTGAGCGGCCGCTGAGCGGCCGCCGTCGGCGCTCGCCGAGGCGGTTCAGGCGCCGGCGACGCGCGACAGGAGCGCCATGAGGGTGCGGCGCTCGCCGGCCTCGAGGTCCTCGAGTAGCCGCTCGCCGACCTGCTCGACGGCCGGCGCGACGCGCGCGAGCGCGGTCCGACCCTCGTCGGACAGCGCGAGCACGTTGCGACGCCCGTCGCGCGGGTCGCGGTGCCGCTCGATCAGGCCGCGCTCGACCAGCCGGCCGCAGACCTCGCCCAGCGTCGAGCTGTCGAGCGACGTCCGCGCGCCGAGCGCGCTCTGGTCGATGTCCGGCGTCGCGTCGAGCGCGGCCAGGATCGCGAACTGCACGCTGGTCAGCTCGGCGGGGACCAGCTCGGCCCAGAGCGCGGTGTGGCGTTGGTGGGCGCGGCGGATGAGGTGCCCGGGGGCCTGGAGCAGGTCGAACGCCATGCCCCCGGGATGCTAGGTCCCCCCGCGGCCGTCAGGCCATGACCTCCGTGCGCTCGTCCACGTTGGCGGGGGCCAGCGGGACGAGGTTGCCGTCCAGGTCCAGCAGCGCCGAGGACTCCTCGTACCAGGAGTCGGGCGCCCTGGTGCCCCAGAACGATCGGCAGCGCGGGTCGGTGACCGACCAGCGCAGCGGCGGGTGATCGGGATCGCCGGTGTAGTAGTCGCACGTGTACAGCTCGATGCGGTGCCCGTCCGGATCGCGCAGATACACGAAGAACGCGTTGGACACCCCGTGGCGGCCCGGGCCGCGCTCGATCGCGTGCACATGCATCCCCGCCGCCAGCTGATCACACACCCGCAACACCGCGGCGGGCTCAGGCAGCCACATCGCGAAGTGATGCAACCGCGGACCCGTCCCCGCGGTCAGCGCGACGTCGTGCACGGTCGGCTTGCGCCGCAACCACGCCCCCGTCAGCTTCTCGTCGGGCCCATCGGTGGAGATGTACTCCGTCGCGCGAAACCCCAGGTCCTGCCAGAACCGAAACGCCGCCTCCGGATCGTTGACATGGAAATTCAGATGATCGAAGCGCAGCACCGGCGCCCCCCGATGCAGATGAAACGCCTGCGTGTGCCGCGCCACATGCGCCATCTCGCAGAAGAACTCCAACGGAAACCCGAACGGATCCTGCACCCGCAACGCCCGCCCCAACCCCGTCTCACCCTCGCTCCAGCGCACCCGGCAACCACGCCGCTCGAACTCCACCGCCAGCCGATCCAGATCCTCCTCCTCACGCACCCGAAACCCGACATGGTCGACCGCCGGCACATCCCCCCGGCGCAACACCAGGCTGTGATGCAGATACTCCTCCCACCCCCGCAGATACGCCACCTCATCGGTGCGCTCGGTCACCAGCATCCCCAACAGGCCCTCATAGAACCCCAGCGACGCCTCCACATCCCGCACCACCAACTCCACGTGCGCGGCACGCAAGATGTCAAACGGCGGATGCTTGACCTCACCGATCAGCGACTCGACCTGGCTCATCTCTTCCTCTCGTCTCTCCGGGGATGCGGAATCCTATAGGAAATCCAAACACCACCTGGAGGCGGCGGCCTCCGTGCTTCGTACGGATCCACCCTCGGTGGTTCTCCCGGAACCGAGGGCGTCAAGATGCCGGCCGTGCGCATGGACGTCGCAGCGGAGACTCACGAGACGGAGGGGCCCGGCGTCATCTACGCCTGCGTCGAGGACGGCGGGCGGTTCGTGAAGATCGGATGGGCCGCCACCCTCGAGAACGCGTACGTCCGCTGGAGCAACATCCAGATCGGCAACCCGCGGCGCGTCGAGATGCGGTTGATCGGGGAGGGCAGCCTCGAGGAGGAGGCGCGGATGCACCGGCGCTTCCACGCGTACGCCGTGCGCGGGGAGTGGTTCCGCATCGAGGGCGAGGTCGCCGAGCTCCTCGCCGCGTCGCAGCCGCTGCCGTCGCGGATGGGACTCGGGCGCGGCGGGCGCCCGCCGACCGAGCGCGACGCCGCCGAGCAGTGGCTCGTCGGCGTGCTGTCCGATGGCCCTCGGCCGGCTGGCGAGATCCTCGCCGCCGGCGTCGCCGCCGGGCACAGCCAGAAGACGATCCGGCGCGCGGCCGACCGGCTCGGCGTGCTGCGCGACCCGCCGGGCGGCGGACGGAGCTGCCGCTGGCTGCTGCCGGCCGACCTCGACGAAGGTCGCGGACCGGGGCGCCACGAAGGACGGGAGCGACGGGACTCGAACCCGCGACCTCCGGCGTGACAGGCCGGCGCTCTAACCAACTGAGCTACGCCCCCTGGATCAGGGGGAACGCAGGATAGCCGCTCGCGCGCGCGACCGGTTTGGCCAGCCGGCCAGTCACGCGCTAGCGTGCCGGAGGATGTCGCTGGCGCCTCCCGCCCCGGTCCCGCAGAGCTCGCTCCGGCGCCTGCTGCGCGACCTGCGCGACGAGCGGGCGGCCCGGGCGAAGGTGCCCTATCCGCCGGGCGAGCACGGGCCGAGCCTGGAGCGCACGCGGCGCTTCAACCACGACCCGCTGCCGGTGCTGCTGGAGGCCTACGAGCGCTACGGGCCGATCTTCTCGCTGCGGATCTTCCACGGCAACGTGATCTTCATGCTCGGCCCGGAGGCCAACCACTTCATCACGGTCTCCCACGCCGACCACTTCACCTGGCGCGAGGGGCACCTCGGCGACCTGATCCCGCTGCTCGGCGACGGGCTGCTGACGATCGACGGCGAGTTCCACCGGCGCTCGCGGCGGATCATGCTGCCCGCCTTCCACCGCGAGCGCATCGCCGCGGCGCTGGACACGATGACGCCGGAGATCGAGGCCGCGCTCGCCCGCTGGGAGGACGGCCTGCGCCTCGACCTGTACGCCTGGACGCGGCGGCTGGCGCTGCGGATCGCGATGCGCGCGCTGTTCGGCCTCGACCCCGACAGCCGCCTGGCGCGCGAGGCCGACGCCGCGACCCAGTTCGAGCACGCCCTCGGCTTCTGGGCCCAGGAGTACATCCTCCAGATCCTGCGCGGCCCGGGCACGCCGTGGCGGCGGATGCAGGCGGCGCGCCGGCGGCTCGACGCGATCGTCTACGACGAGATCGCCCGGCGGCGGCGCACCGGCGAGCGCGGCGAGGACGTGCTGTCGCTGCTGCTCGACGCCCGGGACGAGGACGGCACCACGCTCGACGACCGCCACGTGCGCGACCAGGTGATGACGCTCCTGTTCGCCGGCCACGACACGAGCACGTCGACGATCGCCTTCCTGTTCTACGAGCTGGCTCGCCACCCGCACGAGGAACGGCTCGTGCTCGAGGAGCGCGACGCGGTCCTCGGCTCGCGCGCGCCGACGTTCGACGACCTCATGGGCGGCCGGCTCCCGCGGCTGGACCTCGTGCTCGACGAGACGCTGCGCCTCTACCCGGCCGCGTGGATCGGCCCGCGCCAGTCGGCGCGCGAGTTCGAGTTCGCCGGCCACCGCGTCGCCGCCGGCGTGCCGGTCAACTACTCGTCGTGGGCCAGCCATCACCTGCCCGACGTGTGGGGCGATCCGGAGGCGTTCCGGCCCGACCGCTTCGCGCCCGAGCAGCGCGCCGCCATCCCCAAGGGCGCGTACGTGCCGTTCGGCGGCGGCTCGCGCATCTGCATCGGGATGCGCTTCGGCCAGCTCGAGATCAAGGCGATCGTGAGCCGCATCCTGCGCGACTTCACGCTCGACCTGCAGGCCGGCTTCCGGCTCGTGATCCGTCAGATGCCGACGATCGGCCCGCGCGACGGGATGCCGGTCATCGTGCGGGCTCGCTGACCAGCCCAAGACGATGCGCCACCGCGGCCGCCTCCGTGCGGCTGCGCACGTCGAGCTTGGCCAGGATGCGCGACACGTGCACCGAGGCCGTCTTCTCGGCCATGAACAGCGCCTCGCCGATCTCGCGATTCGTCGCGCCGGCGGCCAGCAGCGCCAGCACCTCGCGCTCGCGCGGGGTGAGGCCGAGCGCGGCCTGCGCGTCATCGCCCTCGGGCCCCGCCCCGTCGTCGCCGGCCGCCGCGTCGCCGAGCCGCACCGCGCGCGACGGGCCAGCGACTCGAGCTCGCCGACCAGCCACGTCGCGTCCATCTCGGCCGCGGCCGCGTGCGCGGCGGTCGCGACGGCCTCGGCCGCCGCGCGATCGCCGGCCCGCACCAGCGCCTCGGCCTGGCGCCAGCGCGCGTCGGCGGCGGCCAGGCGGCGCTCGGCGGACTCCCACGCCTCCGCGCACGCCGACCACGCCACCGGCGCGGCCTCGCCCGCGGCGCGCGTCCTGTGCGCGTCGGCGTAGGCGACCCAGCCGCGCGCCTCGGCGCCCACGGTCTCGGCGCGCGCCCGCTCGCGCGCGTCGTGCGCGCGCGCGAGGGCCTCGTCGGTCGCCGCCGCGTCGCCCAGGTCGCGACCGCGCTCGGCGACGTCGGCCTCGAGCGCGACCTCGGCGGCGGCCAGGCGGGCCGCGCGCGTGGAGTCCTGCATCCCCGTGATCTTCGCCAGCCGCGCGCGCCCGTCGGCGATCGCCTCGCGCGCCTCCTCGAAGCGGCGCAGCCTCCGCAGGGCCTGGGCGGTCAGCGCGGAGAGCGGCGCGTGCCACTGCGGGTCGAGCGCCCCGGACGCCATCTCGCGCGCCGCGTCCAGGCAGCGCAGCGCGCCCTCGGCGTCGCCGCGCGCCAGCCCCAGCTCGGCGGACACCATCCGGTAGTAGCCGCCGAGCGCGCCGCTGTAGCTCGACGCGCGCTCGAAGCGCAGCCACTCGTCGGCGCCGCGCAGGTCGCCGAGCGCCACCGACATCTCGGCCGCCTGGACGCGCATCCACGCGGCGCGCATGCCGCGGCGCTCGTTCTCGCGCACGCCCTGGACGATGAGCTCGCGCGCCTCGCGGGTGCGGCCGTTGAGGAAGAGGACGTCGGACAGGTTCACGTAGCCGCGGTCGAGGTTCTCCAGGCGGCGGTCGGCCCGGTCGATCGCCATCGACTCCTCCAGCCGTGCGATGCCGCCGGACAGGTCGCCGAGCCCGGCGAGCGCGACGCCGAGCGTGTTGAGGACGTTGGCCTGCGCGGACCGCGCCCCGGCCGCGGCCGCCTCCTCGAGCGTGCGCTCGCACAGCTCGGCCGTCTCGGCGTAGCGGCCCTGGAGCATCAGCGTCTTCGCCTTCGCCGCCAGCAGCAGGGCGCGCTCGACGTTCGGTGCCGGGTCGGAGGCCAGCAGCGCCAGCCCGCGCTCGTAGCTGGCCATCGCCTCCTCGCCGCGCGCGCTCTCCCACAGCGCCTTGCCGCGCCGCTCCAGCAGGCGGGCCGCGCGCTTGGGATCGGCGTCGGCGTCGACCTCGCCCAGCGCGGTCTCCAGGACGTGGCCGGAGCGGTCGAACTCGCCCAGCGCGAGCGCGGCGGCGGCCAGCCGCTCCAGCAGGCGCGGGTGGTCGCAGCCCGCCCACGCCTCGGCGTCGGGCACGTGCGACCACAGCGACAGCGCGCGCTCGAGCTGCGCCGCCGTCTCCGCCGGGGCCAGGGTGCGCTCGGCGGCGTCGGCCGCCCGCACCGACGCGCGCAGCGCCTCGGGCTGCTCCCCGGCGACCGCGAAGTGATGGGCGAGGGCGGTGACCGTGTCGAGGTCGTCCTCGCCGGCCTCGGCCCGCCGCTCCAGCGCGCGTGCCAGCTTCAGGTGCAGCTCGACGTGCTCGCCGGGCAGCAGGTCGTCGTGCATCGCCTCGCGCAGCAGCGCGTGGCGGAACGCGTAGCGGCCGTCGTCGCCGCCGACGAGCACGTGATGGGAGATCGCCTCGCGCAGCGCGGGCCGCAGCGCCCAGGGGGGCAGGCCGGTGACGTCGGCGAGCAGCGCCTCGTCGGCGCGCGCGGCCGCGGCCATCGCCCGCAGCACGTCCTGGGTCGGCTCGGCCAGCCCCTCGACGCGCACCATCAGCGCGTCGCGCAGCGTCGGCGGCAGCTCTGCCCGGCCGCCCGGGCCGGCGGCGATCAGCTCCTCGGCGAACAGCGGGTTGCCCTCGCAGCGACGGTAGAGGCGGTCGACGAGCGCGGCGTCGGGCTCGCCGCCGAGGATGTCGGCGAGCAGCAGGGCGACCTCGTCGCGCGTCAGCCGCTCGACCTCGATGAGCGTGGTGCGCTCCAGCCGCAGCAGCTCGGGCAGCAGCGGGCGCAGCGGGTGGCGGCGATGCAGCTCGTCGGTGCGGTAGGTGGCCACGAGCACGACGCGCTCGCGCCCGAGGTTGCGCGCCGCGAACGCGATGAAGTCGCGCGTGGAGCGGTCCGCCCAGTGGATGTCCTCGAGCACGAGGACCAGCGGCGCCTCGCCGGCGAGGCGGTCGAGCGCGTCGAGCAGCAGCTCGAAGAAGCGGCCTTGGGCGGCGCGCTGCTCGCCCTCCGGAAGCGCGAGCTCGGCGCGCACCGCCTCGAGCGCCGGGTCGCCGGCGCGGGTGAGCGGGCGCAGCGCGCCGATCAGCGGCGCATAGGGCAGCTCGCCCTCGGTCAGCTCGACGCAGTCGCCCATGAGCACGCGTGCGCCGGCGGCCCGGGCGCGCGCGGCGTGCTCGTCGACGAGCCGGGTCTTGCCGACGCCGGACTCGCCGGCCACCAGGGCCAGCCAGCCGCGCCCGGCGACCGCCTCGCCCAGCACGCGTTCCAGCTCGGCGAGCTGCGACTCCCGCCCGACGAACCTGCGGCTGGACACGCGGCGCGCCACGTGTCCAGCTTCGCACGTTCGCGTCACGTGGGGGCGACGCGGGGCGCCGGTGCGGCGGGGCGCCGGCGCGACCACGTGACGCGCAGCCGCCGGCGCGGGCGGCGCTCCAGCCGCGGGCGCGGACGCGCGCTGCGGGCCTGGTCGACGAGGAGGTCGTTGATGATCGGGGACAGGCTCGGATGCATGCGACCATCCTGCGCGTAAGACCCCGGCCGCACATCGGGAGGATGGAGCGCGCCGCGGAGCGCGACCCCTTACCCGCGCGCCGGGACCCCTCAGCGTCGGCGATAGGATCGCCGGAGGCAGGTCCACGTCCCACCGCCATGGCGACCGACGCCTCGATCCCCGCACCCGTCCCGGTCTTCTTCGAGGACCTCAAGCGGCTCCCGCCCGGCCGGCACAGCATCGCCGTCGAGGAGGTCGCGCGCCAGCAGCGCGTGCGCCTGATGGGCGCGATGCTCGACGCGGTCGGCGAGCAGGGCTACATCGCCACGAGCGTCGCCGACGTGCTCGTGCGCGCCGGGGTGTCGCGGCGCACGTTCTACGAGCACTTCACCGACAAGGAGGACTGCTACCTGCAGGCCTACGACCACGTCGCGCGGGTGCTCACCGACGCCGTCCAGGACGTGCTGCGCGGGCACGAGCACTGGCAGGACGCGGTCCGGGCGGGCCTGGACCTGTTCCTGCGGACGGTCGCCGAGAACCCGCGGATCGCGCGCGCCGCGCTGATCGAGATCCTCGCGGTCGGCCCGGAGGGCGTGCGGCGGCGCGAGGCGTCGCTGACGCCGTTCGAGGAGTTCTTCGAGATGGCGCGCGAGCTCGCGCCGGCGGGCGCCGCGATCCCGGGCACCGTCACCGAGACGCTCGTCGGCGGGATCCTCGAGACGATCAGCGCGCGCGTGATGCGCGACGAGGCCCACCGCGTGCCCGAGCTGCTCGACCAGCTCGTGTTCTGGTCGCTCGTCCCGTTCGTCGGCCCGGTCGAGGCCAACCAGGCGATCACCGACCGGTCGGGCGGCTGACCGGTCAGTCGCGCAGCGGCCCGTAGTCCTGCGCGCGGGCGACGAGCTCGGCCGGCTCGACCGCCAGCGCCTGCGCCAGCCGCACGATGTTGATCCAGCTCGGGTTGCGCTCGCCGCGCTCGATGCCGCCGACGTACGTGCGGTGCATGCCGCTGCGGTGGCCGAGCTCCTCCTGGGACAGCTCCGCGCGGCGGCGCAGGTCGCGCACCGCCTGGCCGAGCGCGACGGAGGCGTGGGAGCGCTGGGTCACAAGGTCAACCCTCATTCACCGATGACTATCGGTCTACCGACTATGAGTATCGCGATTGGTCGCCGAGACCGGTGCGGCGCCGATCGAACATCCGTCCAGCCCATTCCGGGCGCGACCGCGCGATTGCAATTCGCGAACGCCGTTCCGGGTACAACCCAGTTCATATGGGGATGGGGACTGGAGTCTTGGCGGCCGCGGTCCTGGCCGCCGGCTCGGGTCCGAGCCTCGGCGCGAACGTGACGGCGTACCAGCCGAACGCGTACGCGACCCCGGCCGCCGAGCAGGCGCTGGACCGCTTGCGTGACACGGGGATCAGGGACGCCGCGATCGTCGTCACGTGGTACATGGACGACGCGCGCGACTCGACGGTCGCCCCCGATCCGGCCCGCACGCCCAGCGACGACTCGGTCCTGCAGCTCATCCGCCGGGCGCGCGAGCGCGAGCTGCGCGTCGCCCTCAAGCCGCACGTCGACGTCCGCACCGGCACGTTCCGCGGCGAGATCGCGCCGCTGAACGAGACGGAGTGGTGGGCGAGCTACGCGGCGATGATCGAGCGCTACGCCGAGCTCGCGAACGCCGGCGGCGCCGACGTCCTCGTCGTCGGCGACGAGCTGCGATCGATGTCCGACGACGCGGCGGCGTTCCGCGACGTGATCGCGCGCGCCCGCGCCCGCTTCCGCGGCACGTTGACGTACGCCGCCAACTGGGACGAGGTCGAGCAGGTGCGGTTCTGGGACGACCTCGACGTGATCGGCGTCGACGCCTACTACCCGCTGGCCCGCGCGCCAGGCGCCACCCCGCAGGAGCTGCGCGACGCCTGGCGGCCGATCGTCGCGCGGCTGGAGCGCCTCAGCGAACGGTGGGGCCGGCCGCTCGCGCTGACCGAGATCGGCTACGCCGCGCGTCCCGACGCCGCGGTGAACCCGTCGGGCGCCGGCGCCCGCCCCGGCCCGTACGACCCGGACTCGCAGGCGGCCGCCTACGAGGCCGCGCTCGACGCGTGGCGCGGCTCCGACCGGTTGGAGGCGATCTGGTGGTGGGACTGGCCGGCCGATCCGCGCGACGCCGTGGGCGACGCGTTCTCGCCGCGCGACCGGCCCGCCGAGGACGTCCTGCGCGCGTTCGCCCAGCGCGAGGCCGACGGTGACGGCTTGCTCGGCGGGATCCCCTGGTCGCTGATGTCGGTGGTGGCGATCTGGCTGCTGCTGCCGCTGGGGTTCCTGGCGATCGTGCGCGTGCTGGCCGCGCGACGGCCGGCGCGCGAGGCCGAGGAGGCCGCGCCGGTCGCGGCGCCCGTCGCCGAGGCGCCGGCGCCGGCGCGCGCCGACGCGGAGCCCGAGCCGGAGCCGCTGCCGGCGCTCGAGGCGCGTCCGGTGCGCCGGGGCGGTGGCCGCTTCAGCCGGCAGCGGCGCGACGCGCTGCGCGACCTGGGCCCGGTGAGCATCGACCGGCTCTGCGAGCTCACCTGCCGCGTCCTGGACGTCGAGATGGCCGCGGTGCTCGTGCGCGCGCCCGACGACCACGACAGCCTCGTCACCGCCGGCCAGGCCGGCGTCCGCCTGCGCGGGCGGCGCTGGCCCGCCGACGCCGGCGTCGCCGGGCTCGTGCTCGCCAGCGGCGAGCCGCTGGCGCTCTCCGACTACTCGATGCTGCAGGCCCGCATCGGCGGCGAGCAGACCCGCGGCGTGCGCATGGGCGCGGCCGCGCCGGTGGTCGTCCAGCACGCGGTGCGCGGGACGCTTTCGATCGGGACGCGCCGCGCCGACCGCCGCTTCGACGAGCGCGAGCTGGAGCTGCTCGGCGCGATGGCGGACCTCGTCGCGGCGGCGATCAGCCGCCCGGGCGGCCCGGACGAGATCGAGGACGTCCGCGGTCAGCTGCGCGGGCTGCGGGCGGCGCTCGACGCGCGCGACCAGGACGAGCACCGGCGCATCGCCGCGACCGCGGGCATCGCGACCCGCCTGGGCAAGCGCCTCCTCCCGGCCGACCGCAGCCTGCACGCCGAGCTGGAGCTGGCCGCGCGGCTGCACGACGTCGGGATGCTGCGGGTGCCGAGCGCCGCCGCGCGGGGCGCCACGGCCGGCGACAACCGCCGCCTCACCCGCCTGCACCCGGCGTGGGGCTGCGAGCTGCTGGCGGAGATCCCGGGGCTGCAGGGCGTGGCCGCGATCGTGCGCTTCCATCGCGAGCGGTGGGACGGCCGCGGCGACCCGCACGGCCTCGCCGGCCCGCGCATCCCGCTCGCCAGCCGGATCATCGCGGTCTCCGAGGCGTGGGCCGAGCTGACGACGGCGGCGGGCGCCCCGCGCTCGCCCGAGCACGCGATCCACGAGCTGCGCGCCCAGGCCGGGCGGCGGTTCGACCCGCGCGTGGTCGAGGTCGCGGCCAGCGTCGGCGCCACGATGCCGCGTCAGGTGCCGCGCCCCGCGCCGCGTCCGGTCGCGCGCTGATCCGTCCGCGTCGTCGCGGAGCATGGGTGCGTCCCAACCGAGGAGGAGCGATGACCGACCCCACGGCCGAGCAGATCAAGGAGGTCGCGCGGAGGGCGACGGGCCTGTGGTGGGTGTGGCTCGCGAGCGGGATCGTGTGGATCGTGATCGCGCTCGTCGTGCTGCAGTTCGACGACGCGTCCGTGACGACCGTCGGTGTGCTCGTCGGGCTGATGTTCCTGCTGTCGGCCGTCCAGCAGTTCTTCATCGCCGGCCTGGTCGACCGCGGGAAGTGGCTGTTCGCCCTGTTCGGCGTGCTGTTCGTGATCGCGGGCGTGATCGCGCTGATCCGGCCCGAGAACACGTTCGTCGCGATCGCCGACATCCTCGGCTTCCTGTTCCTGCTCGTCGGCGTCTACTGGATCGTGCAGGCGTTCCTGGAGCGCGAGATCAACGACCTGTGGTGGCTGGGCTTCACCGCCGGCATCCTGATGGTCATCCTGGCGTTCTGGACCGGCGGCCAGTTCTTCATCGAGAAGGCGTACGTGCTGCTGGTGTTCGCCGGCATCTGGGCGCTGATGCAGGGCCTCAACGACATCATGCGGGCGTTCATGCTGCGGCGCGCGCATCAGGCGCTCGAGGGCTGACGCGCGCGGCTGCGCGCGACGGCGGCGAAGCCTGCGCGCAAACGCAGGCACGCCGTCGTGCGCGCGTCTAGCGTCGCGCCATGGGTTCAACGGCAAGCAGGCACGCGCCGCGACCGGCCAGCGGGCTGTTCGCGGATCCGCGACCGATCGAGGCGGTCGCCGACATGTTCGCCAACGTGTGGCAGGTCGGCTACGTGGCGACCGACCTCGACCGCGCGATGGAGGAGGCGGCGCAGACGCTCGGCCTCGAGCACTGCATCGAGGTGCCGACCGACACGGCCGAGTTCGTCGTCGACGGCGAGGTGCGCCCGTGGGAGACGCGGATCGCGATGGGGTCGCGGGGCGGCCTGATCGTGGAGATCATCGAGCCGGTCAGGGGCGAGGTCGGCTTCTACCGCGACTACCTCCCCCAGGACGGCTCGTACGGCCTGCGCCTGCACCACCTGGCCGCGTTCATGGAGCCGGGCGACGAGGCGTGGGCGGCGATGGAGGGCGTGCTCGCCGGCGCCGGGCTGAAGGTCGACTCGCTCGTGCTGATCCCCGGCCGCGTCCGGGCCGGGTACGTCGACACGTCGGCCCAGCTCGGGCACTGGATGGAGATCTGCCAGCTCCAGCCCGACGACATCGCGACGTTCACCGGGATCGTCCGCGACTCGTCCTGAGCGGCCGGCGCGCGCGCCTGCTCAGCAGGCGCGCTGCCCCGGCACCGAGCCGGTCCGCGGAACCCGCCGCTTGGCCGCGCACTGCTGCGCGAGCAGGGCGTCGAGCCGGCGGATCGCCGAGCGCACCGCCGGGTCGTCGCTCAGGGCCAGGTTCCGAAGCTCGAGCGGGTCGCGCGTGACGTTGTAGACCTCGACCTGGTCGATCGGCGCCTTCGTCTTCACGGCGACGTCCGCCGGCCGGGTCCCCGCGCGCGCGACGTTGCCCTGGACGTGGATCGTCACGTCCTCGCCGCCGCTCGGGTCGCTCCAGTACTGCTGCGAGTCGTAGTAGCGGGTGAACTTCCACTTCTCCCGCGCGCCGTCGGGCCCCGTCGGGAGGTTGGCGACGACGGTCTCCAGGTGGTTGGGCTGGACGATCGCCTCGTACTCGTGGCTCAGGAACGAGACCTGGTGCTGGCCGCGGCTGGGGTCGTCGTCGGTGAAGAAGTACACGGGGTCGTCGACGACCGCGGGATCGACGTCGCCGAGGATCAGCTTCGACAGGTCGCGCCCGACGAGCGGCTGGGTCTCGGGATGGGTCCTGGCCAGCTTCGCGCGCAGCGCGTCCTCGTCGAGCCCGGCCAGCCCCAGCAGCGTCGGGAGCAGGTCGGCGTGACTGGTGAGCGCGTCGACCCGACGGCGCCGGCGGAACAGCCTCGGGGCGTGCACGATGAACGGCACGTGCGTCGTCTCCTCGTAGGCCTGGTGCCACTTCTGGCACATGCCGCCGTGCGCGCCGAGCATGTCGCCGTGGTCGGAGGTGAAGATCACGATCGTGTCCTGCGCCATCTGCGGGTGCTCGTTCAGCGCGTCGAGCACCTTCTGGATCTCGCGGTTCACGTTCTCCTGGAGCTGGTAGTAGAACCGCCGGTACTCGAGGCTGTTCGCCGTCGGCTGCAGCATCCGCGGGTACGTGTCGACGTAGCTGCGCTGCGCCGTCGGCTTGCCGCTGAGGTCCTCCTCGCTCGTCGCGCGGTACATCTCGGCGTCGAACAGGTCGTCGGGGACCTCGCTGCCCTCGAGCTGGCCGTCGAGGTTCCACTGCGGCTGGCGCCGCGTGAGCTCGCCCCAGAGCACGATGTCGTGCGGGTTGACGAACGAGCTCACCAGCAGCCACGGCCTGGCGCGCCGGCCGGGCTTGGCCAGCGCGTGGATCTGCTCGACGGTCTGGGCGGCGAACTTCTCGTCGCGGCCCGGGCCGGCCGCCGCCGACGAGCCGGAGTTGAGCGGGTTGTCGCCGTGCGGCTCGGGGCCGATCCAGCCGTCGAAGCCGAACCCGTCGAGCCGGTTGGCGTCGAGGTACATCCGCTCCTTGGCGGGGTCGCGCCGGCCCTGCTCGTCGAACGTGAGCACCTGCTCGTAGGTGCCGGGCACGTGCAGGTCGGCGAGCGAGACGTGCCACTTGCCCTTGTAGTAGGTGTCGTAGCCGCCCGCGCGGAAGTAGTCGCCGAGGGTGGGCAGCGCGTTCGGGTCGGCCCAGAAGATGTCGTTCTCGACGGCGCTCTTGGCGATGCCGTCGGTCTGGGACACGCCGTGCAGCGACGGGTACTGGCCGGTGAGCAGCGACGCGCGGCTGGGGGCGCACGCCGAGGTCATGATGTAGTGGTTGGTGAGCTCGACGCCGTTGTCGCGCAGGCTCTCCTCCGCCGTGTACCGGCGGGCGCGGTAGTCGCGCAGGGCCGGCGACTCGTAGACCGGAGGGAACCGGTACTCGTCGGCCATGATGAGGAGGATGTTCGGGCGGCGCGGCGCGCCCTTCGCCGCGGCCGCCTCCGCGGTGGGCGCGGCCTCGGCGGTCGCGGCGGGCGCCAGGCCGGCCGCGGCGGCGGTCGCGCCGGCGCCCTGCAGGAAGCGCCGGCGGGAGAGCCCCTCGCCGGCGGGGTCGGCGGCGGCGCCCTCCGTGACGTCGTCCCACCCGGTCCCGCGCATGCCGATCCCCTTTCTGGTCTGCCGGGCGCCGACCCGACGACCCGAATGAAACACGGCAGTCTCGCATAGGCGGCCACGTGAGGTGGCGGTCCGCGCGGTCCATCGGGCAACATTGCGGCGTGCCGATCCGCCTGCTCCTCGCCGCCCTCGCCGCCGCCGTCGTGACCGCCCTCGGTGCGACCGCCACGGCGGGCGCCGCGCGCCCCACCCCGCAGCTCGTCCCCGACTCGACGCTTCCCGGCGACGCCGCGTTCCTCGGTCCCGTGCACCGGGTGCCGGCGAACGGGATCGAGATCGGCTACCGCCAGTTCGGCAGCGGCCCGGACCTGCTGATGATCACCGGCGACACCGCGCCGATGAGCCTGTGGCTGCCGTACATGCTGAAGCCGCTGGCCGAGCGCTTCCGGGTGACGATCTTCGACAACCGCGGCGTCGGCTACTCGACCGACGACCCGTCGGTGCGCCTCAGCGTGCCGCTGATGGCGCGCGACACCGCGGCGCTCATCCGCGCGCTGGGCCTGCGCCGCCCGACCGTCGTCGGCTGGTCGATGGGCGGCGAGATCGCGCTCACGATGGGCGCGCTGCGGATCGGCCGCATCGGGCGCATCGTCGCCTCCGGCGGCGACGGCGGCAGCCGCCACACGGTCCCGCCGCCGCCCGGCCTCATCAAGGAGCTGGCCGATCCCGACAACGTGCAGGCGGCACTGGAGATCATGTTCCCCAAGACGCCCGCCGGCGAGGCCGCGCAGGCGCAGTTCATCCAGTCCTACCTGGCGACCCCGCAGGAGACCGTGTCCCAGCAGACGCTGGACCGCCAGGCCGCCGCCGAGCAGGCGTTCCTGCGCACGAACGTCGTGTGGAAGCGGCTGGGCCGCATCCGCGTGCCGACGCTCATCACCAACGGCGCGCTCGACCCGGCCGTGCCGGCCGTCAACGCGCGCCGGCTCGCGCGGCGCATCCCGGGCGCCCGCCTCTCGATCTTCGAGGGCGCCGCCCACGGGATGATGTTCCAGGACGCCGAGCGCTTCGCGGCCCTGGTGGCGCGGTTCGCCGGGCGGTGAGGATGGGCGGTACAGGGCTCGAACCTGTGACCTCCTGCTTGTAAGGCAGGCGCTCTGGCCAGCTGAGCTAACCGCCCGCTGGCGACAGGCTAGCCGTGGCCGGAGCCGCGCGTGCGCGGCCTATGCTGCGGCGCATGGACGTGCGGATCGCGCTCAAGGCGCTCGTGCTGCAGGTCGCGGCCGTGGCGGTGCTCGCGGTGATCCTGGCGATCGCGCTCCCGAAGAGCTTCTTCGAGGAGTGGGGCTGGCTGTCGGGTCCGGTCGGCTGGCTGGTCTGCGCGGCCTTCACGGCGCGGGTGCTGTCGCTGCCGCTGGTGGGCGCGCTCACGGGCGCCGTGCTCGCCGGCCTGCCGAGCGTGATCGCCGTCGTCGCCGGGGTGCACTGGCTCGGCGCCCTGATCGCAGCCGTCCTGTTCGGGCTGTGGTGCGGCCGCCTGGCGATCGACCGCGACCTGGACGCCGAGCTGGTGTGAGCGCCGCTCAGCCGATCTGCACGTAGCGCCCGTCGCGGATCTGCTGCACGACCGGCTCGTGGATCGGCTCGCGGTCGGGGTCGAACGAGAAGCGCCCGAGGATCGTGTCGACGTCGCGCATGGAGGCCAGCGCGTCGCGGACGGCGCGCGGGTCGGCCGAGTTCGCGCGCTGCAGCGCCTCGGCCAGCAGCTTCACGCCGGTGTACGCCTGCGCGGCGAACTGGTCGGGGTCGCGGGAGAAGCGCGCCCGGTAGGCGGCCACGAACTCGGCGTTGCCCGGCGTCGTGGCGGTGTCGATCCAGGCGGCGCCGGAGATCGCGCCCTCGGCGGCGCGGCCGGCCTGCCGGATGAGGCCCGGCGCGTTGAACGCGTTGCCGCCGATGAACGGCACCTTGCGCAGCCGCGGCATGCGGCGGGCGGCCTTCATCACCTTGACGGCGTCGGGCGCGAGCGCCGAGATGAACAGCGCGTCGGGACGCTGGCGGGCGATCGCGCGCAGCGCGCGGACGTAGCCGCGGGCGGAGTCCGACGCGAACGAGCGGTCGGCGACGAGCTTCACGCCGCGCCGCTCGCGCAGCGCCTGGCGGAACACGTCGCGGCCCGTGCGGGAGTAGGCGTCGGGCGTGGCCCAGATGATCGCGGCGCGCTTGTAGCGCAGCAGGCGGTGGCTGACCGCGACGGTGTGCGGCTGCACGACGCGCTCGGGAAGCGAGTCGCGGAAGACGAAGTCGCCGATCCCCAGGACCCCGTCGCCGGTGTTCGACACGGCCATGACCGGGACGCGGCGCTCCTGGGCGACGCGGTCGGCGACGAGCGCCGAGTTCGACAGCGTCGGGCCGAGCAGCGCGACCGCGCCCCCGTCGATGAGCTCGCCGAAGAGCGTCGCCGCGCGCTGGGCGTCGGAGCCGTCGTCGCGGACCTCGAGCGCCAGCTTCGTCGCGCCGAGCATGCCGGAGGCGTTGACCTCGTCGACGGCGAGCTGGGCGCCGCTGGGCTGCTGCGTGGCGTAGTCGGCACCGGGGCCGGTGATCGAGAACACGGCGCCCAGCCGCACGTCCCCCTCCGGGAGCTGCGCGCCGGCCGTGGCCGCAAGGAGGAGGAGCGTCGCGATCGTCGCGGCGAGGGTCAGAAGACGGCTCATGGGCGCGGCAGGCTACCGTCCCGATCGCATGGATCTGGGTCTCGCTGGACGAGTTGCGCTGGTCACCGGCGCGTCGAAGGGGATCGGGCGCGCGATCGCCGCCGAGCTGGCCGCCGAGGGCGCGCGGGTCGCGATCGCCTCCCGCTCGCGCGAGCGCATCGACGCGGCGGCCGCGGAGATCGGGGCGACCGGGTTCGTGTTCGACAGCCGCGACGACGCCGCCGCGCCCGGGCTGGTCGAGGCCGTCGCCGCCGCCCTCGGCGGACCGGTCGAGATCCTCGTCACCAACACCGGGGGCCCGCCGAGCAACCCCGACCCGCTCGCGTTCCCGCGCGAGGAGTGGGAGGCGGCCTACCGCGAGCTCGTGCTCGGGCCGATCGCGCTCATCGAGGCGGCGGTCCCGGCGATGCGCGAGCGCGGCTGGGGCCGCGTGCTGAACGTCAGCTCCAGCGCGGTGCGCGAGCCGATCGGCAACCTGATGCTGTCGAACGCCAGCCGCTCGGCGGCGCTGGCGGCGTTCAAGACGCTGGCGCGCGCGCTGGCCCGCGACGGGATCACGTTCAACACGCTGCTGACGGGGCGGATCGCCACCGAGCGCATCGAGAAGCTGTACGGCTCGCTCGAGGAGGCGCAGGCGATCGCCGCCGAGGAGATCCCGGCCGGGCGCCTGGGGACCGTCGAGGAGATGTCGGCCGCGGCCGCGTTCCTGTGCTCCGAGCGCGCCTCGTTCATCACGGGCGAGGCGCTGCGCGTCGACGGCGGCATGACCCGCTCGATCTGAGCGCCGGCAGTACCCCCAGGGGGAATCGAACCCCCGCTACGGGCGTGAAAGGCCCGCGTGCTAACCGCTACACCATGGGGGCGGGCACGGATCGAGTGTAGGCCGGATGACGTCCGGCCAGTGTGCGAACATACGTTCGTGAGCGGGGAGCAGCGGACATGCGGGAGATGTGGCGTGTCGCAGCCCCTGTCCGCGTTCTCGCGACGCGGCACCGGTCACCAGGCGTGGTGCAAGAGGTGCTTCCGCGCGTACTTCCAGGAGCGCGGCGACCTGCACCGCCGCCAGTCCAACGCCGCGCTCGAGGCGCGCCGCGAGCGCGCGCAGCGGTACGTCCTCGGGGTGTTGGCCGAGCGGGCGTGCGCCGACTGCGGCGAAGCGGACCCGGTCGTCCTCGAGTTCGATCACGTCGGCCCCAAGACGGGCGAGATCGCCCAGCTCGTGCGCGACGGCGTCCCGATCGCGCGGCTCCGCGACGAGATCACGCGCTGCGAGGTCGTCTGCGCGTGTTTGCCATCGCTGGCGGACCGAGCGGCGGCGTGCGTCGTGGCGGGTGCGCTCGGCGCTTGACGCCGACGGTCGCCGGGCCGCGCAGATGGCCCTCGTCCGCGACCGGCTCGCCGGCGGGTGCATCGACTGCGGCCGCACCGACCTGCCGGTCCTCGAGTTCGACCACGTCGGCCCGAAGCGCGCGTCCGTGATGTGATGCCCTGGGCGGGCTGGGGGGCGGCCGAGCTCGCGCGCGAGATCGATGCGTGCGTCGTCCGGTGCTGCAACTGCCACCGCCGCAGGACCGCGGCTCATGCGCGGCACTACCGCCACAGTGCAACCATGTCCCTCCCGCCGCCGTAGCTCAGTGGCTAGAGCAGTCGCCTTTTAAGCGATCGTGCGCAGGTTCGAATCCTGCCGGCGGCACTTCTTCTTCTCGAGGACGCGCGGAGCGCTAGGAGGTCCGGCGCTCCAGGTCGTCGACCTCGTCGGCCTTGCGCTCGGCCCGCTCCTGCGAGCGTGCGAGCTCGTCCTTCGCCTCGCCCTTGCGCTCCTCGTCGCGGCCCTGGCGGCGCAGCGACGCGTCGTCGGCCAGGTCGCCGGCCGCCTTCTTGAAACGGCCGCTGATCTTGTCGATGATGCTCATGACCGGCCCCTACCCGCCGGGCGAGGTCCTACCCGGCGAGGTGAGCGCTACCGCGCCGGGCCGACGAGGACCCAGCCGTTGCCGTCGGGGTCGGCGAAGCTCGCCCACTGCCCCCACGGGTCGTCGTGCACCTCGTCCTCGGCGAACTCGACGCCCCGCGCCCGCAGCTCCTCGAAGGCGGCGTGCGCGTCGTCGGTCCCGAGCACGAGCCCGTGCAGCGACCCCGGCTTCATCGCCTCGATCCACGGCACCAGCGAGATCGACGCGCCGCCCGCGGGCGGGACGAGCTCGATCCAGCGGCGGCCCTCGCCCAGCTCGGCGTCCTCGCGCTCGGCGAAGCCGAGCACCTCGGTGTAGAAGCGCCGGGCGCGTTCCTGGTCGGCGACCGGCACCGACACGATGTCGACGCTGAAGTTCACCGACCGGGACGGTATCGCGCACGGCGCCGGCTGTCAGCCCGGTACGCTCGCCTCCCGCATGTCGACGTCCGCCCCCTCGCTGCGACGCGCCTGGGCGCGCCCGCGGCACGCCATGCCGGCCGGCGGGCTCGGGACGATCGCGCTCGCGTCGCTCGGGCTCGCGCTGCTGTCGTTGCTGCTGCCGAGCACGCCGACGTACGACCCGTACGCATGGCTGATCTGGGGCCGCGAGATCCTGCATCTCGACCTGGACACCGAGTTCGGGCCGTCGTGGAAGCCGCTGCCGGTCCTGTTCACCACGGTGTTCTCGCTCGTGCCGTCGGCGGCCCCGGACCTGTGGGTCGCGGTCGCGCGGGCCGGGGCGATCGCGTCGCTGCTGCTGAGCGTGCGGATCGTCTGGCGCCTGGGCGGCGGGCTCGCCGGCGGGCTGGTCGCGGCGGCGTGCCTGGCCGCGTCGACCGGCTACCTGCGGTTCGCGACGATCGGCGACTCCGAGGGCCTGCTCGTCGCGCTCCTGCTGGCGGCCGTCGACCTGCACCTCTCGGGACGGCGGCGCGCCGCGCTGTGGCTCGCGTTCGGCGCCTGCCTGCTGCGCCCGGAGGCGTGGCCGTTCGCGGGCGTCTACGCGATCTGGCTGTGGCGCGCCGAGCCGGCCCTGCGACGCACGACGATCGGCATGGTCGCCGGCGGCCTCGTGCTGTGGTTCGGCCCGGAGCTGTGGGGCTCAGGCGACGCGCTGCGGGCCGGCAAGCGCGCCCAGGACCCAAACCCCAACGCGATCGCGTTCGCCGACTTCCCGGCCTGGGAGGCGATCAAGCGGACCGTCTCGATGACGCCCTGGCCGGCGAAGCTGGGCTTCCTCGTCGTGGTCGCCGGATGGGTCACCGGCCGCTGGCGCGACCAGCGGGTCGGGCTGATGGCGTTGGCCGCCCTGCTGTGGGCGCTCGAGGTCGCGATCATGACCGAGCGCGGGTTCTCCGGGAACGCGCGCTACATGATCGCCCCGGTGGCGCTGGCCTGCGTGGCGGGCGGCCTCGGATGGGCGAAGGCGTTCGCGCTCGCCGGCCGGCTCCTCGCGCCGCGCGCCGGCCGCGCCGCCGCGGCCGCCACGACCGTCGCCGCGCTCGCCGCCGCCGCCGCCCTGCTCGTCTCGCCCGCCGAGCGGCTGCCCGACGACTGGCGCTCGGTCCGCGACGAGGCGCACCTGATGGAGGCGCTCGACCGGGCGATCGTCGCCGCGGGCGGCCCCGCGCACGTGCGTGCGTGCGGATCGGTCACGACCGGCCCCTTCCAGGTGACGGCGCTGGCGTGGAAGCTCGACGTCCACATCCGCCGCATCGACCTCGTGCCGACCGTGCCCGGCACGGTCTTCCGCTCGGGCCCCATGCCGCGCTCGATCCCGGGCGCGCCGCCGATCACCGTCGGCGACCCGCGCTGGCAGGCGGTGGCCCACGTCGACCCGTGGGAGGTCCTGCAAACGTGCCGGGCGTAGCGCACTAACCTTCAGTCGGTGGCAACCCTGGCCTTGCCCCGTCCGGGCGCGTTTCGGGCACGGTCGGTCGTGGGCACGCGCCTGCTCGAGGCCGTCGGCGTCCTGGCCCTGATCGGGATCTCGCTGCTGCTCCGCAGCGACCAGCTGGGCACCCACTTCTGGATCGACGAGGGGCTCTCGGTCGGGATCGCCGACCGGCCGCTGCTCGACATCCCCGGCGTGCTCGTGCAGGACGGGTCGCCGCCGCTGTACTACATGCTGCTGCACGTGTGGATGGGCATCGCCGGAGACGGCGAGGTCGCCACGCACTGGCTGTCGCTGATCTTCGCGGTCCTGTGCATCCCCGCGGGCCTGTGGGTCGGGGCGTCGCTGTTCGACCGGCGCACCGGCTGGACGCTCGCCCTGCTCGCCGCCCTGTGCCCGTTCCTGACGACGTACGCGCAGGAGACGCGCATGTACTCGCTCGTCGCGTTCCTCGGGCTGCTGGCGACGGGCTTCTTCGTGCACGCCTACGTCCGCGGCCACCGGCGCTACCGCATCCCGTTCGGCATCACGCTCGCGCTGCTGCTCTACACCCACAACTGGGCGCTGTTCCTCGGGGCCGCGTACGCGATCGGCGTGGCGATCGCGTGGACCGCCGCGCCCAAGGGCGGCGACGAGCGGCGGCGGCTCCTGCGCGACGCCGCGCTCGGCTTCGGCGTCGCGGCCGTGCTGTACCTGCCGTGGGTGCCGACGCTCGTCTCCCAGACCCTGCACACCGGCGCGCCCTGGTCGAACGCCCCGAGCCTCCACGCGCTGATCCACGCGCCCGACCAGGTGTTCGGCGGCTTCGACGGCACCGTCGCGCTCCTCCTGGCCGCGGGCGCCGGCGTGGTCGCGGTCGCGCGCAGCGGACGCTTCGAGCGCCGCGTCCTCGTCCCGGTCCTGCTCGTCCTCGCGGTCGCGCCGATCCTGATCCCGTGGCTCACGTCGCAGATCTCGCCCGCGTGGGCGGTCCGCTACCTCGCCGCCGCGGTCGGGCCGCTGCTGCTGCTGGCGGCGGTCGGCCTGCGCCGCGCCGGCGGCATCGGCATCGCCGGCCTGGCGCTGATCGTGCTCATGTGGGCGTCGTTCGGCGCGCCGTCGGCCAAGTCGAACGTGTACCTGATCGGCGAGGAGCTCGGCCCCGACCTGCGCCGCGGCGACCTCGTCGTCTCCACCCAGCCGGAGCTGGTCCCGGTGCTCAGCCACTACCTGCCGCGCGACGACGACCTCACGTTCGCGACGCCGCTGGGCGTCACCGAGGACACGGGCGTGACCGACTGGCGCGACGGGATCGAGCGCTTCGACGCGTCCAACGTCGGCCAGGAGCTCATCCCGCTGCTCGACCGCGTCCCGGACGGCGGGCAGGTGCTGCTCGTCACGCCGATCATCACCAGCGAGGCCCGCTGGAGCGCCCCGTGGACCCGCCGCGTCTACGACCGCACGCTCGAGTACGAGGGCGTGCTGCGCGGCGATCCGCGCTTCGAGCTGGTCGCTACCCTCCCCGACCAGGTTCGGAGCCTGCCCCCGAACCCCGTGCAGGGGCTGCTGTTCCGCAAGGCGGGGTAGCCCTCCATCGCTTCTCGATGTCCGCGACTCCCCACAGCCCAGTGCAGATCACCCCTGAGCGTCCCGTGGTCGTGCTCGGCGGCGGACCCGCCGGGCTGACCGCCGGCTACCTCCTCGCCAAGGCCGGCAAGCCCGTCGTCGTGCTGGAGGCCGAGGACCAGGTCGGCGGCATCGCCAAGACCGTCGTCGACGAGGAGGGCTACCGCTTCGACCTCGGCGGCCACCGCTTCTTCACCAAGGTCAAGGAGGTCGACGACCTCTGGCACGAGGTGATGGGCGAGGAGTTCCTGCGCCGCCCGCGCCAGTCGCGCATCTACTGGAACGGCAAGTTCCTCGAGTACCCGCTCGAGGGCATGGACGTCATCCGCAAGCTCGGCCCGGTCGAGCTCACGCGCGCCGGCGCGTCGTACCTGCGCGCGCAGATGAAGCGCAAGGGGAACGAGGACTCGCTGGAGGAGTGGGTCTCCAACCGCTTCGGCTGGCGCCTGTACGAGCTGTTCTTCAAGACCTACACCGAGAAGGTGTGGGGCGTGCCCTGCAGCGAGTTGCGCGCCGAGTGGGCGGCCCAGCGCATCAAGGGCCTGTCGTTCTTCAGCGCCGCCAAGGCCGCGTTCCTCGGCAACAAGGGCAACAGGATCAAGTCGCTGATCAGCGAGTTCAACTACCCGCGCTTCGGGCCCGGGCAGATGTGGGACTTCATGACGCAGCGCATCCGCGAGCACGGCGGGCAGGTGCTGCTCGAGTCGCCGGTCACGTCGCTGAAGGTCGAGGACGGCGAGGTCAAGAAGGTCGTCGCCGGGGGCGTCACGTACACGCCGAGCGCGGTGATCTCGTCCCTGGCGCTGCGCGACACCGTGAAGCTCGCGCGGCCCGAGCACCAGGAGGCCGTCGACCAGGCCGCCGCCAGCCTGCGCTACCGCGACTTCATGACGATCGCGCTCGTCGTCGAGGGCGAGGACCTGTTCCCCGACAACTGGATCTACATCCACGACCCGGGCGTCCGCGTCGGGCGCATCCAGAACTTCCGCTCGTGGTCGCCGTGGATGGTCCCCGACCCGACCACCGCCTCGGTCGGCCTCGAGTACTTCTGCTTCGCGGGCGACGACCTGTGGACGAGCGACGACGAGGCGCTCGTCGAGATGGCCAAGCGCGAGCTCGGGCAGCTCGGCCTCGGCGACCCGGCCAAGGTGCGCCGCGGGACCGTCGTGCGCGTGCCGATGGCCTACCCGATGTACGACCGCGACTACGCCGCGCACGTCGAGACGATCAAGGGCTGGCTGAGCGGGATCCGCAACCTCCAGCAGGTCGGCCGCAACGGGCTGCACCGCTACAACAACAGCGATCACTCGATGCTGACGGCGATGCGGGCGGTCGACAATCTGCTGCTCGGCACCCAGCATGACCTGTGGGCGGTGAACGCGGAGTCGGTCTACCACGAGGAGGACCACGAGGCCGACCCCAACCCGTACCCGTACCGCAGCGACCACGTCACGCCGGCGCCCGAGCCGGCGGTATCGGAGAGCTGAGCCGGACGTTCAGTGCTTGAAGTGCCGGCGGCCCGTGAAGACCATCGCGATGCCGGCGTCGTTGGCCGCGGCCACCACCTCGTCGTCGCGCTTGGAGCCGCCCGGCTGGATGATCGCGGTGACGCCCGCCTCGACCGCGGCCTGCGGGCCGTCGGCGAACGGGAAGAACGCGTCTGACGCGAGCGCGCTGCCCGCCACCGGCGACTGCGCCTTCTCGATCGCCAGGCGGACCGAGTCGACGCGGCTCATCTGGCCCGCGCCGATCCCGATCGTGGCCAGGTCGCGCGCGAGCACGATCGCGTTGGACTTCACGTGCTTGGCCACCCGCCAGGCGAACAGCAGGTCCTCCCACTGCGCCTCGTCGGGGTGGCGCTCGGTGACGACCTGCATCGTCTCGCGCTCGTCGAGGTCGGCGTCGCGGTCCTGCACGAGCAGGCCGCCCTCGACCTGGCGCAGGTCGAGCTGCAGCCCGCCGATGTGCCGCCGCTCGCGGTCGTCGAGGATGCGCGTGTTCGGCTTGCGCTGCAGGATCCCGAGCGCGTCCTCGTCGTAGCCGGGCGCGATTAGGACCTCGATGAACTGCTCCGACAGCGCCTCGGCCAACTCGGCGTCGACGCGCCGGTTCAGGGCGATGATGCCGCCGAACGCGCTGACCGGGTCGCACGCGAACGCGCGCTTGTAGGCCTCCAGCGGCGTCGCCGCCACGGCCACGCCGCACGGGTTGTTGTGCTTGACGATCACGCACCCCGGGATCTCGAAGTCGCGTAGCACCGCGCGCGCCGCGTCGAGGTCCAGGAGGTTGTTGAACGACATCTCGCGCCCGTGCAGCTGCGCGACCTGCGACATCAGGTGGCGGCGCGCGCCGACCTGCGTGTAGAAGGCGGCGCGCTGGTGGGGGTTCTCGCCGTAGGGCAGGTCGGTGACGCGCTCGAACGCGCGCAGGAACAGCGGCGGGAAGTCCTCGCGCTGCTCGGAGAACCAGCGCGCGATCGCGGTGTCGTAGCGGGCGGTGAGCGCGAACGCCTCGCCGGCGAGCGCCCGGCGCGTGTCGAGCGACAGCCGGCAGTCCGACAGCTGCAGCTCGGCCAGGACCGCGTCGTAGGACTCGGGACGCACCACCACCGCGGTGAACGCGTGGTTCTTGGCGGCCGCGCGGACCATCGTCGGCCCGCCGATGTCGATGTTCTCGATGACCTCCTCGTCGGTGACGCCGCGACGGGCCGCGGTGCGCTCGAACGGGTACAGGTTCACGCACACGAGATCGATCCACTCGATCCCGTGCTCGCGGGCGGCGGCGACGTGGCTCTCGTTGTCCCGAACGGCCAGGATGCCGCCGTGCAGCTTGGGGTGCAGCGTCTTCAGCCGCCCGTCCATCATCTCCGGGAACCCGGTCAGGTCCTCGACGGGACGCACGGCCACGCCCGCGTCGCGCAGCGCCGCCGCGGTGCCGCCGGTCGACACGATCTCGACGCCCAGCGCGGCGAGGCCCTGGGCGAACTCGACGATGCCGCGCTTGTCGGAGACCGACAGCAGCGCGCGGCGAACCTGCACGTCGCCGGGGGCGGTGAGCGGGAGGGGGTCGGCCATGCCGCCAGCCTATCCGGGCAGGCGCGCGCGCAGCCCCTCGATCAGGAGGTCGACGCCGTGGTCGTACAGGCTCCGCGGATCGGGGAGCTGGACGTCGGGTGTCTCGCCCGGCCGGCTCGGCGGGGGATGGCGCTCGGTGCTGGCGATGAAGCGCAGGATCCACTGCACGAACGTCAGCAGGTGCAGGGGCGCCTCCTCCGGCGGGAAGCCGCCGCGCACGAGCATGTCGACGAGCCGGGCCGCGTTGGCGATCGAGCCCTCGGTGACCGCCCGCCCGGCGACCGCCTCGGCGGCCAGCCCCGGATACGGCTCGTAGATGTCCCACGTCGTGACCGCGACGCGGCGCAGCGCGGGCTCCCACGGCTCGTCGGGCACGGCGGGCGGGCTGTCGGTGATCCGCGCGTGCATCAGCGCGATCAGCTCGTCGCGCGAGGCGACGTGGCGGTACAGCGCCGACGCGCCCACGCCCAGGCGCGCCGCGAGCGGGCGCAGCGTGACGGCCGCGACGCCCTCGTCGCGGGCCATCGCGAGCGCCTCGTCGACGATCCGGTCGCGCGACAGGCGGCGGACCCCAGCCATGGGCCGCGATCCTACGTCGCCGGCCGCGCGACCGCGCGGGTTCGTCGGACGGGGTGACGGTCCACGCCGGCACCGCGATCGAGCCGGGGGTCGGCGTCAGCGTCGCGGCGACGGCGGCCGAGGCGAGGCGAGGCGACGCATGGCTTCCCTTCGGGGGAGGTGTCGGGGCGCGCGCCAGGTGCGTACGCGTGGCCGGCCCGGCAAACCCCGGTGGTTGCCGGGCGGCGCCCGCGGGCATCCTTGCGCCATGGAGCACGACGACGACAGCGCGGTGCGCCGGGCCGAGCGCGACATGGCGCACGACATCGACGACCTCGAGCGCCACCGCGACCGGCTCGACGCGGACATCGCGAAGTCCAGGCGCGAGCTGGAGGAGATGCGCGAGCTCACCGGGCCGCCGCCCGGCGAGGATCAGGACTAGGTCAGGACCCGCCGGGGGTTCGCCGGATCGCGGCGCAGCGCCCCGCGCGCGATGAGGCGCACGGCCTCGGGCAGCAGCCGGTGCTCGAGCGGGCGCAGCGCGGCCAGGACCTGGTCTCGGTCGGTAGCGTCCGGCAGCTCGACCGCGGCCTGCAGCACGATCGGCCCCGTGTCCACTCCCTCGTCGACGAGGTGGACGGTGACGCCGAAGACCTTCACGCCGTACGCGAGCGCCTGGCCGATCGCGTCGAGTCCCGGGAACGCCGGCAGCAGCGCCGGGTGGACGTTGAGGACGCGGTCGGGGAAGCGGGCCAGGAACTCGGGCCCGACGAGCTGCATGTAGCCGGCGAGCACGACGAGCTCGACGCCGGCCTCGGTTAGCCAGTCGGCGATCGCCGCGTCGCGGGCGGCGCGGTCCAGGTACGCGTCGGCCGGGAACGCGCGCGCCGGCACGCCCGCGGCGCGCGCCCGCTCGAGCGCCTGCGCCTGCGGCTTGTCGGACGCGACCGCGACGATCGTCGCCTCGTGGCCGTGGACGGTGTCCAGCAGCGCCTGCAGGTTCGTGCCGGTGCCGGAGGCGAGGACGCCGACGCGCATCATGCGGCGACGCCGTTCAGCTGCTCGCCGGTCACTTTCAGCTTCGGGTAGGCGCCACCGGTGGAGCGCAGCCGCCCGCCCGCGATCAGCGCATCGACTCGCTCGAGCACCTCGTCGGCGCGCAGGTGGGCGAACGCGCCGTAGCCGGGCAGCCCGTCGTAGGCGTGCTTCTGGATCGCCTTGGAGCGCCCGCCGCGCAGGATCTCGACCGTGCGCGTGCGGCCCACCGACGGCTCGGCGGACGTCACGACCTGCAGGATCGCGGCGTCGAGGTCGGCGCCGACGGGACCGGCGCCGCCGGACCGCCGGCGCCCGCCGGCGGCGGCGCGCACCGCCTCCGGCACGGCCTCGCCCGGCGCGCAGCGGTCGCAGCAGGCCACGCCCGGGTCGACGTGCGGCGCGGCCGGGTCGCCGAAGTGGCGCAGGATCGCCTGCCGCCGGCAGCGGTTGCCCTCGACGAACTCCCAGATCGAGCGGTACTGGCGCCAGCGCGCCCGCTCGGCCTCGCCGACGCTGGCCTTGCACGCCGCCCGCGCGCGGCCGTCGTAACGGCCCAGCACGCGGCCCTTCAGGCGGTCGGGCGTGGACGGCGCCGGGCGGATGACCTCGGCACGCGCCAGGTGCCCGACGATCGCGCGCACCTGCTCCTCCTCGCAGCCCTGGGCGGTCAGCTCGTCGACGCTCAGGTCGTAGCGGCCGTCCGTCGCGCGCATGCGCAGCCGCTCGGCGACGCGCATGAGCAGCGCGTCGTCGACCTGCGCGCGCTGGATGAAGAAGACGTGCAGGCCCTTGTCGCGGCTCTCGGCGAACAGCAGCGCCCGCGCCGGCTTCCCGTCGCGGCCCGCGCGGCCGGCCTCCTGGTAGTAGGCCTCCAGCGAGCCGGGCACCGACGCGTGGCAGACCGTGCGCACGTCGGCCTTGTCGACGCCCATCCCGAACGCGTTCGTGGCCACGACCACGTCGACCTCGCCGGTCATGAAGCGGCGCTGCGCGGTCGCGCGCGCCTCGCGCCCCATCCCGGCGTGGTAGGCGAGCACCTCGGCGTCGAGCTCGCGCCCCAGCTTGTCGGCGAGCGTCTCGGTCGCCGACCGGGTGCCCGCGTAGACGATCGCGGGGCGCGCGGCCGGGTCGGCGAGCGCGGCCGCGATGCGCCGGTCCTTGTCGGCGGTCGTGCGGCACGGGACGACGGCGAACGTGAGGTTGGGCCGGTCGAACCCGGTCGACACCTGAACCGGGTCGCGCAGCCGCAGCCGCGCGGCGATGTCGCGCGCCACCTGCGGGGTCGCCGTGGCGGTGGAGGCGACGATCGCCTTCGCGCCCAGCCACTGCGCGGCGTCGGCCAGGCGGAAGTAGTCGGGCCGGAAGTCGTGGCCCCACTGCGACACGCAGTGCGCCTCGTCGACGACGAACAGCCCGACGTCGACGCCGTGGATGCCGTCGAGGAACGCGCGCGACGAGAACCGCTCGGGCGCCACGTACAGGAGCCGCAGCTGCCCCAGCCGCGCCTGCTCCAGCGCGATGCGGTTGGCGTCGGCGCCGGCCTGCGCGTTGATGAGCGCCACCTCGGACGAGACCCGCGCGAGCGCCTCGACCTGGTCCTGCATCAGCGAGACCAGCGGCGAGACGACGATCGTCAGGTCGCGGCGCATCAGCGCCGGAAGCTGGTAGCAGAGCGACTTGCCCGCGCCGGTCGGCATGACGACGAGCACGTCGCGGTCCTCGAGCGCCGCCCGCACCGCCTCCTCCTGGCCGGGCCGGAAGGCGCTGAAGCCGAAGTGCTCCTGGAGGGCGGCGCGCGGATCCATCGGGGCCGAACCGTAGCGCCGGGACCGGCCGGTGCCCCGCGGGTACTGTTGGCCGCGTGCTGACCGACCTGCGGATCCGCAACTTCAAGGGCTGGCGGGACACGGGGCCGGTCCGCCTCGCCCCGCTCACGGTCCTGTTCGGCAGCAACAGCTCGGGCAAGTCGAGCCTGCACCAGCTCCTCCTCCTGCTGCGCCAGACCGTGGAGTCCCCGGACCGCCGCCGCGTCCTGCACTTCGGCGACGCGGGGACCGCGGTCGACCTGGGCTCGTTCCCCGACCTGATCTTCCGCCACGACACGAGCCTGCCGCTGCGCTTCGAGCTCGGGTGGCGGCCGCCGGATCCGGTGACGTTCGCCGACGCCCGCCACGACCTCGTGCTCCACGGCGACGCGCTGCGCTTCGAGGCCGAGATCCGGGCCGGCGAGGGCGCCGCCGGCCCGCACGTCGAGCGGCTCGAGTACCGCCTGCTGGACGAGGGACGCCGGCGCCTGGCGCTCGGCCTCGAGCGCGCCGCCGGCGGCTACCGGCTGACCGCCGACGGCTTCGAGCCGCTGCCGGCCCGCGGCGAGCCGCAGCCGGTGTCGGCGCCCGCGCACTTCCACGCGTTCCCCGACGACGTCGGCGTCCGCTTCCAGAACCTCGAGGGCGCCGCCGACCTCACGTACGCGCTGGAGCGCCGCCTGCGCTCGATCACCTACCTGGGACCGCTGCGCGAGCGGCCCGAGCGCCTGTACCGGTGGTCCGGCGAGGAGCCCGAGAGCGTCGGGTGGCGGGGCGAGCTGAGCGTGGCCGCGCTGCTGGCCGGGGACGCGCGCCGGTTCGCCCACGCCGAGGGCGGGCCGCCGCAGCCCCTGCAGGTCGTCGTGGCCGAGTGGCTGCGCCGCCTGGACGTCATCGAGGACTTCGCGGTCGCCCCGCTCGTCGCCGGCCACGACCGCTACCTCGTGCGGGTCCGCGCGCCGGGCCGCGCGGCCGAGGTCCTGATGACCGACGTGGGCTTCGGCGTCTCGCAGGTGCTGCCGGTCGTGACGCAGGCGTTCTACGCCGCCCCCGGCGAGACCGTGATCGTCGAGCAGCCCGAGATCCACCTGCATCCGGCGGTCCAGTCCGGGATCGCCGACCTGCTGATCGACGCGGTGCGCATGCGCGAGGACGGCCGGCCGCGCGGCGTGCAGTTCGTCGTCGAGAGCCACTCCGAGCATCTCCTGCGGCGGCTCCTGCGCCGCATCGCCGAGGAGGAGCTGGACCCGCGGGACGTGGCGATGTACTTCGCCACGGCCACGCCCGACGGGTCCCGCCTGGAGCCGCTGGACGTCGACGAGCTCGGGATCGTGCGCAACTGGCCGCAGGACTTCTTCGGCGACCCGATCGAGGACGTCGCCGCGCAGGCGCAGCGCGCCTCGCAGCGACGGCTGTCCGGGCGGGGATGAGGCGCCCCGTCATCGTCGACACGAACGTCGCGATGGTCGCCAACGCGGCGCTCGAGCCCGACTCCGAGTGGGATCCCGAGTGCGTGCACGCGTGCGTCGAGGCGATCGGCGAGACGATGGCGTCCGGGCGGCTCGTCCTCGACGACCTGGGCCTGATCCTGGAGGAGTACGGACGCCAGCTCGGTCACGCGGGCATGCCCGGGCTGGGCCACGCGTTCGCCAAGTGGGCGTTCGACCACCAGTACGACGAGCGGGTCTGCACGCGCGTGCCGCTCACCCCGCACGGGGACTCCTTCCGCGAGTTCCCCGACGACCCCGAGCTGGCCGAGTTCGACCACTCCGACCGCAAGTTCGTCGCGGCCGCCCTCGCGCACGAGCCGCCCCCGCCGCCGATCCTGCAGGCCGTCGACAGCAAGTGGTGGGGGCTGCGCCACGCGCTGGAGGCGGCCGGGGTGGTCGTGTCGTTCGTCCACGAGCCGACGATCCGCGCGCTCCACGAGCGCAAGGTGCGCCCATGAGCTTCGTCCCGTTCCCGCGCACGCCCCACCTCGCATGGCTGGGCGACACGCCGCTGCGGGCCGACAAGCTGCTCAGCCCCCAGGAGGCCGACGCGCTCCTGGCCCACGAGGTGTGGGTCGAGGAGAAGGTCGACGGCGCCAACGTGGGCTTCAGCGTCGACGGCGGGCGCGTGCTGGTCCAGCACCGCGGCGACTACATGGACGCCCCGTCCGTGAGCCGCTACCCGTACCTGGCGTCGTGGATCGCCCAGCACCAGGACGCGCTGGTCGGGGCACTCGGGTCGCGGCTCGTGCTGTTCGGCGAGTGGTGCAGCGTCGTCCACGCGATCCGCTACGAGGCGCTGCCCGACTGGTTCCTGGCGTTCGACGTGTTCGACCGCGAGGCCGGCCGCTACTGGGACCGGGAGCGCACCGCGACGCTGTGCCGCGAGATCGGGCTCGCGCAGGTGCCGGCCCTCGCCCGCGGCCGCTTCACGATCGACGAGCTCGTGGCGCTGATGGGACCGTCGCGCCTGGGCGCGCCGGAGATGGAGGGCGTCGTCGTCCGCCGCGACGCCGACGGGTTCCTGGTCGCCCGCGCCAAGCTCGTGCGGCCGGGCCACGTCCAGCCCGACGCGCCGCACTGGAGCGCCGGGCCCGTGCGCCTCAACGCGCTGGCCTCGGGCTAGATCGAGCGCTCGAGCTGCAGCTCGTCGCGGATCGGGATCCCGTGGTCGCCGATCTCGGGGATCTCGGGCTTCAGCGTCGCGCGGCTCTCGTCGACCGCGCCCGGGCGCAGCGCCGCCAGCCGGAACCCGCGCCGCTGGTAGAAGCGCAGCGCGTCGACGTTGTCGTTCGTGGTGATCAGCCACAGCCGCCGGCATCCGGCGTCGCGGGCGGTCTGCGTCACCGCGTCGATCAGGGCCGTGCCCACGCCCTGCCCGCGCTCGTCGGCGTGGAGCGTGAGGATCTCGCACGCGTCCCAGCCGAGGACGTAGGTGAGCGCCCCGACGATCCGCCCGTCGCGCTCGGCCACCAGGATCGGGTGGTCGAGCGGGTGCTCGAGCGCGCCCGTCCGCGCGACCCGCAGCGAGTGCCAGCGCTCCAGGAACCTCTCCAGCTCGGCCCGGTCGCGGGCCTCCGCCCTCCGTACGCGCATGTCGGAGAGTGTGCCAGCGGCGCTACGGCGCGGGCGAGCGCCGCTCCCACATCCCGTAGCGGCCCAGCGCCCGGTAGCCGAGGCGCCGGTACACGGGCTCGCCCGCCTTCGTGGCCTGCAGCGAGGTGGTCGTCGCGCCGGCCCGCGCGGCATCGGTGAGCGCGTGGCGCAGGAGCTCGGCGGCCAGGCCGCGCCCGCGCGCCTCGGGCACGACCGCGACGAGTTCGACGCCGGCGTCGCCGTCGTGGAGGTGGATCGCGGCGGCGGCGACCGGCACGCCGCCGTCGCGGGCGATCCACAGGGTGCACCCCTCGACGTCGCGCAGGCCGCCGACCCCGCGCTCGAGGTCGCCGGGCGTGCCGTACGCGCGGTCGTTGACGACGCCCAGCGTGCGCCAGTCGGGCTCGGGGTCGAGATCCAGCGCCGCGCGCGGCTCGAGGTCGATCTCGTCCAGCGGCGCGGCCATCAGCATCGGCTCGGCGTCGTGCGCGTGGCCGCGCGCGGCCAGCCGCTCGGTCAGCCGCTCGTCGCCGGGCCGCACCCACACCGTCCACGCGTGCACGCCGGCCTCGGCGTACGTCGCCCCGATCGCGTCGAGCACGGCGTCGTCGTCGAGCGCCGTCGGGTCCTCGTACACCACCGAGTTGGGCATCGAGCGGTGCGGGAGCGACGGGACGACGGCCACGACCACGCCCGGCGCGGGCCGCGCGACCAGGCCGTCGCGCGCGAGCACCTCGGAGAAGAACGCGCGCATGGTCGCCCCCTCCCGGGCCGCGAGCTCGGCGTCGTCCACCCCGACGGCCCTCCGGTCAGGCGCGGACGAGCGGCAGCTCGAGCGCGAACTTGCCGTTGGACGAGTCGCCGTCCTCGAGCGGGTACTCGCCTGAGAAGCAGGCGTCGCAGTGGGTCGCCCGGTCGCCCTCGACCGCCTCGTAGACGCCCTCGAGCGACAGGTAGTGCAGCGAGTCGCACCCCAGCTCGGCGGCGACCTCGTCGGCCGTGCGCCCGTGGGCGATCATCTCCTCGCGCGTCGACATGTCGATGCCGTAGTGGCAGGGGTGGCGGATCGGCGGCGCCGAGATGCGCATGTGCACCTCGGCCGCGCCCGCGTCGCGCAGCATCTGCACGATCTGGCGGGTGGTGTTGCCGCGCACGATCGAGTCGTCGACGACGATGAGGCGCTTGCCGGCCACGACCTCGGGCAGCGGGTTGAACTTCAGCCGCAGGCCGTGCTTGCGCAGCTCCTGGCCGGGCTGGATGAACGTCCGCGCCACGTAGCGGTTCTTGACGAAGCCGTCGTCCTGCGGCAGCCCCGACGCGCGCGCCAGGCCCCGGGCGGCGGCGTTGCCGGAGTCGGGCACCGCGATCACGAGGTCGGCCTCGACAGGGGCCTCTTGCCACAGGATCTCGCCCATCTTCGCGCGCGAGACCTGCAGCACCTGGCCGCCCATGCGCGAGTCGGGCCGCGCGAAGTAGATGTACTCGAAGACGCAGAACGCCTCGCGCGCGCCCTCGACGACCTGGCGGGTGCCGATCCCGCGCTCGCCGAGCGTGACCATCTCGCCGGGCAGGACGTCGCGCAGCAGCCGCGCGTTGATGATGTCGAACGCGCACGACTCCGACGCCAGGCAGTAGCGGTCGCCGATCTGGCCGAGCGCGAGCGGGCGCAGGCCGGCGGGGTCGCGGAAGCCGATGACCTTGTCGCCGGTGAGCACCACCGTCGAGAAGGCGCCGCGCAGGCGCGGCATCACGTCGGCGATCGCGTCCTCGACGGTGTCCGCCGGGTGCGTGGCGATGAGCGCGGCGATGATCTCGGAGTCCGACGTGGACGAGAACGCCACGCCGCGCGCGCGCAGCTCCGAGTGCAGCTCGACCGCGTTGGTGAGGTTGCCGTTGTGGGCGAGCGCGATCTCGTGGCGGTCCGAGCGCCACACCGGCTGGGAGTTCTCCCACGCGTTGGAGCCGGTGGTCGAGTAGCGGACGTGGCCGACCGCGAGCTCGCCGGCCAGGGCGCGCAGCGACTGCTCGTCGAACACCTGGGACACGAGGCCCAGGTCGCGCTGGGTCATGATGTGGCCGCCGACATCCGCGGCGGCGATGCCGGCCGACTCCTGCCCGCGGTGCTGAAGCGCGTAGAGCGCGAAGTACGCGAGGCGCGAGACGTCGCGTTCGGGCGCGTAGATCCCGAAGACCCCGCACTCGTCGCGCGGGCCGTCGCGGTGATCTGGGGTCACGAGGGCAGTCTAGCCCCGCCCGCGGCCGCCACCGGCCGCGTGGACGGATGAGCCCGCATCGTCCGCGAAGAGCGGACGATGCGGGGTGCGGCTCACACCGTCTCCGGGACCTCGCGCTCGTGCAGGATCCCGCCCGCCGGGAGCGCGCGATCCAGCCACCCCGGCAGCCACCAGCTGCGCTCGCCGAGGAGCTGCATCACGGCCGGCACGAGCACGAGCCGCACGATCGTCGCGTCGACGAGGATCGCGGTCGCCATGCCGGCGCCGATGAGCTTCAGGAACGGCTCTGGGCTGAGCACGAACGCGCCGAACACGGCGACCATGATCAGCGCGGCGGCGGTGATCACCCGCGCGGTGCGCGCCAGCCCGCCGACGACCGCCTCGGACGTGGTCCCCAGGCGCTCGCGCTCCTCCCGGATCCGCGACAGCAGGAACACCTCGTAGTCCATGCTGAGCCCGAAGAGGATCGCGAACATCATCACCGGGATGAACGGCGGGATCGGCATGTCGGTGTCGATCCCGATCAGCCGGCCGGCCCAGCCGCCCTCGGCCAGCAGGGCGATCACGCCGTAGGCGGCGCCGATCGACAGCAGGTTCATCGCCGCCGCCTTCACGGCCACCACGGGCGCCCGGAACGCGACCAGCAGCAGCAGGAACGAGAGCAGCACGACCGCGCCGATGAACACCGGCAGGCGGCTCGCGGTCGCGTCGGCCTGGTCGATGATCGACGCGGTCACCCCGCCGAGGTGCACCTCGGCCAGGCCCGACGCCTCCAGCGGCCCGGCGCGGAGGTCCTCGACGAGCTCGCGCGTGCGCGCGTCCTGCGGCGAGGTCTCCGGGGTCACCATCACCAGCGCCGCGTCGCGGGCCTCGTTGAACCGCACCGGCGAGACGTCGGTCACGCCCGGCGCATCGGCGAGCGCCGCCGGCAGCCGCTGCGCCGCGGCGCGGCTGTCGGCGTCCGGGGTGGCGGCCACGACCATCAGCGGCCCGTTGGCGCCGGGACCGAACCCGGCCGCGAGCAGCTCGTAGGCCTGCCGGCTGGTCGTGCCCTCGCGGTCGTTTCCGGCGTCGGGGCTGCCGAGGCGCATGCCGGTGACCGGCAGGGTCAGCGCGATCAGCGCCACGATCGCGAGGGCGGCCGCGGCGAACGGGCGGCGCTGCACGGCCCGCGCCCACGCCGCCGAGCGGGTGCGCCCCGGCTCGGCGACCACGCGGCCACCGCCCGGCACCCGCAGCCGGTCGATGCGGCGGCCGGCGAGCGACAGGAGCGCCGGCAGCAGCGTCAGGCCCGCCGCGACGACGACCGCGACCGACAGCATCGACGCGAGCGCGACGCCGTACAGGTACGGCAGCCCGATGAGGAACAGGCCCATCAGCGAGATGACGACGGTGGCCCCGGCGATCAGCACCGAGCGGCCCGCGGTGGCCATCGCCTCGACGATCGCGTCGCCGACGGCGAGGCCGCGCGCCATCGCGGCGCGGTGGCGGGTGAGGATCAGCAGCGCGTAGTCGATGCCGACGCCGATCCCGATCATCGCGCCCACCTGCGGCGCCCAGTCGGGCACCTCCATGACGGCGGCCAGCACGCCGACCCCGGACGCGGAGATGCCGAGCGCGAACAGCGCGGTTCCGATCGGCAGGCCGGCCGCGACGACGGTCCCGAACGTGACGAGCAGGACGAACGCGGCCACGACGATGCCGACGAGCTCCGCGGAGACCTCGCCCTCGTCCTCGGTCCCGGAGACCTGGTTGCCGGCGAGCGCCATCGTGACGCCGCCCGGCGAGGACTCCGCCAGCTCGCGCAGCGCGGCGCCGGACTCCTCGGGCACCGCGTCGGGGCGCATGCTGAGCGCGAGCCGCACGACGCCCACCTGGCCGTCGGGCGAGATCTCGGCGTCGGCGACGTCGGCGCCGGGCTGGAAGCCCTCGAGCGCGCCGGCGCGGTCCAGGACGCCCTGGACGCTGCGCTCGACCGGCGGCGCGGTCGCGCCGTCGGGCGCGGTCCACACGAGGTCGACGGTGCGCTCGGAGCGGTCCGGGAAGCCGGCGGCCAGCAGGTCGGCGGCGGACTCGGACTCCGAGCCGGGCGTGCCGTAGTCGACCGTGTAGTCGCCGGCCAGGGCGCCGCCGCCGGCGACCGCGACGGCCAGGGCCGCGACCCAGGCGACGAGGACGCGGCCCCGGTGGCGCACGCACCAGGCGGCGAGCCGGCCCAGCCGGGTCCGGGCGAGTGGGGTTGGATCGGGGTGGGGCATGGCCGGCGACGCTACGGTCGCCCCGGCCGCGTGTCGTCGGCCCCCAGGATGCTCCCGGCGGCCTCCCTGCGCAGTACGCCTCAGGCGGCCGCCTGCTGCCCGGGGACGACGAGCCCGGACTCGTAGGCGAGCACGACGAGCTGCGCGCGGTCGCGACAGCCGGTCTTCATGAGCACGCGCGAGACGTGCGTCTTGGCGGTGAGCGGCGAGACGACGAGCCGCTCGGCGATCTCGTGGTTGCTGAGGCCGGCGCCGACGAGCGCGAGCACCTCGCGCTCGCGCGCGGTCAGCTCGGCCAGCGCCTCGGCGGACGCGCCGGGCGGCCCCGCGGCGCCCGGGGCGGGCTGGGCGACGTAGGCCTCGATCAGGCGTCGCGTGACGCGCGGCGCGAGCAGCGCCTCGCCCGCGGCGACGACGCGGATCGCGGTGACGAGCTCGGCCGGCTCGACGTCCTTGAGCAGGAAGCCGCTGGCGCCGGCGCGCAGCGCGCCGAAGACGTACTCGTCGAGCTCGAACGTCGTGAGCACGAGCACGCGGGTGCCGGCCAGCGCGGGGTCGGCCGTGATCTGCGCGGTCGCCTCCAGGCCGTCCATCACCGGCATCCGCACGTCCATCAGCACGACGTCCGGGACGGTCGCGCGGGCGAGCGCGAGCGCCCCGGCGCCGTCGGAGGCGGCGCCGGCGACCTCGAGCCCGTCCTCGGCCTCGATGAGCGCGCCGAACCCGGCGCGCACGAGCGCCTGGTCGTCGGCGAGCAGGACGCGCACGCTCATCGGGCGGGAACGGGCGTCAGCGCGGTGGGCAGCGGGAGCCGCGCCCGCACGGTCCAGCCGCCGCCGTCGCGCGGGCCGGCCTCGACGTGGCCGCCGACCGCGGCGGCCCGCTCGCGCATGCCGCGCAGGCCGTTGCCGCCGTGGCCGGGCGCGTCGGGGCACGCGCCGCCGTCGTCGCTGACCTCGATGTCGAGCGCCTCGGCGGCCGTGGACAGCCGCACCTCGGCGCGCGTCGCCTGCGGCGCGTGGCGCAGCACGTTCGTCAGCGCCTCCTGGACGATGCGGAAGCCGGCCGCCTCGATCGCCGCCGGCACGTGGCCGTCGCAGTCCGCGTGGACGTCCACCTCCACGCCCGCGGCGCGGACGCGGCGGGCGATGTCGCCGACGGCGTCCAGCGTGCGGGCCGGCGACGTCGGCGCGGGCACGTCCGCCTCGCGCAGGACGCCGAGCGTCGCGCGCAGGTCCGCCAGCGCCTCGCCCGAGACGCGCTTGATCTCGTCGAGCGCGGTGCGCGCGGCCTCGGGCCGGCGGTCGACGACGTGGGAGGCGACGCCGGCCTGGACGTTGATCGCGACCATCGCGTGTGCGACGACGTCGTGCACCTCGCGCGCGATCCGCAGCCGCTCCTCGCCGACGCGGCGGCGCGCCTCCTCCTCGCGCTCGGCCTCGGCGCGCTCGGCGCGCTCCCGCATCGCCTCCATCACGCACCGGCGCTCGCGCGTCCACATCCCGAGCGCCATCGGCATCGCGACGGTCGCCACCGTCTTCAGCGTGTCGGCGGTGAAGAACGGGTGCTCGGACAGGAGCGCGGTGGTGCCGAGCGCGAGCGGCAGCAGCAGCCCGCCGATGACGAACGTCGTGCGCTGCTCGGACTGCACCGCGACCGTGTAGAGCGCGATCGCGGGCGGGAGCAGCAGGAACATGGTGCCGTCGACGACCTGGAACGCGACGATCGCGGCGGCGACGGTGGCGGCCAGCACCGCGATCGGATGCGACGTGCGCCACAGCAGCGGGGCGCTGAGGACCAGGCACGTGGCGTACGCGTCGACGCCCGTCTCGCCCCGCGAGAGCGCGCATCCGAGCAGCACGGCGAGGACGCCGGCGGCCAGCGCGCCGTCGCGCACGAGCTGATCCCGCGGCACGCGCATGCGGCAACGGTACTCCGCCCGGGCCGGCCCCACATCCCCCTACGGAGGTACTCCCGTGGGAGTACGCGCAGGTTCGTGGTGCCTCCACGATGCGCGTGCGACCGGCGCCCCGCGATGGTTGCGGCATGGAGGCCGCCGCCATGGAGATCGTGCTCGTCGTCGCCGCGGTGCTCGTCGGCATCGCCGCCGCCTACCTCACCGTCCAGCACGCCTCCGGCGGCGGGATCGCCGTGCGGCAGGACTGGCGGCGGGTGCCGCTGACGACGCTCGGCGCCGCCGAGCCGTCGGGCCTGCGGCGCCTGGCCGGCGCCGTCCGCGCGGTCGGGGAGCCGCCGGTCAGCGAGGCCAGCGGCCGCGCCTACGTCGCCCGCGACCTGCGCATCGGCGCCCACGACGGCAGCGGGCCCCTGAGCTGGCGCGGCCTGCAGTCGGCCGCCGACTTCCTGCTCGACGACGGGACCGGGGTCGCGCTCGTGCGCGCCGCCGACGGGGGCCGCGTCGCGCTGCCCCGCGACTTCGAGGCGCCGCGCACCACGCTCGACCGGGTGCCGTGGGCCGACGCGCTCCTGCGGGCCGGCGGGTACCGCAACGGCTCCCCGTCGACCTGCCGCGTGCGCATCTACGAGGGCGTCCTGGCGCCCGGCGACCGCGCCGAGGTGATCGGCCGCGTGGAGCCGGCGGACGCGGCGGCGCGCGCGCTCGGCGCCCGCTTCGTCGTCAGCGACGTGCGGGTGCGCGCCGGCGGGGACTGAGCGCTACGCGAACAGCTCGGCCAGCGCGCCGTGCGCGTGGCGCAGCGCGTCGAGCGTGATCTCGAGCTCCTCGCCGCCCACGGTGACGTCGAGGTCGCCGGGGTCGACGCGGCCGATGACCCGCAGCTCGACGCGCTCGCCCAGCTCGCGCAGCGCCGCCTCCGAGCCCGAGACGACGAACCCGCCCGGGCCCTCGCCGAACAGCTGCGCCTCGTCGGCGTCGCCGAGCTCGAGCGTCGCCCCCAGGCCGCCGGCCAGGCACGCCTCGGCGACCGCGACGAGCAGGCCGCCCTCGGCGACGTCGTGGGCGCTGGACAGCCTCCCGGCGCGCACGAAGTCGCGGATCGCGCGCTGCGCGTCGCGCACGGCCTCGACGTCGATCTCGGGTAGGCCGTCGGGCAGCGGCTCGCCGCGCAGCTTGGCCAGCTCGGAGCCCGCCAGCGAGGGGCGGAACGGGCCGGCGATCGCGATCGCGTCGCCCTCGAGCGCGAAGCCGCTGCGCCCCGCGTGCAGCGGGTCGGGCAGCTCGCCGACCATGCCGACGACCGGGGTCGGGTAGATCGGCCCCTCGCCGCCTTCGTTGTAGAGCGACACGTTGCCGCCGACGACGGGCACGTCGAGCGCGCGGCACGCGTCGGCCAGGCCGCGCACGGCCTCGGTGAGCTGCCAGGCGATGTGCGGCTTCTCGGGATTGCCGAAGTTCAGGCAGTTCGTCAGGCCCAGCGGCTCGCCGCCCGCGCAGGCGAGGTTGGACGCGCACTCGAGCACCGCCTCGATCGCCCCGCGGTAGGGGTCGGCGGCGACGCGGCGGCCGTTGCCGTCGATCGCGATCGCGATCGCCCCGCCCGTGGGCATCGCCAGGACGGCGGCGTCGGCCTGCTCGGGCCGGCGGACGGTGCGCGAGCCGACGAGGCAGTCGTACTGCTCGAACAGCGGGCGGCGCGAGGACAGGTTCGGCGAGGCGAGCAGCGCCAGCAGCGTCTCGCGCACGTCGAGGCCCGCCTCGAGCGTGGCCGGCGGCGCCGGGTAGAGCGGCTGCGCCGGGGGCGCCGGCTCGAGGTCGTAGAGCGGGCAGTCGTCGACGAGCGCCTCGACCGGGATGCGCCCGACGACCTCGCCGCCGTCGAGGATGCGCATCTCGCGCTCGGCGATGATCTCGCCGATCACGGCGCCGCCGACGTCCCAGCGCGCGCACACCTCGAGGACCGCGTCGACCTGCTCGGGCTCGCAGACGCAGAGCATCCGCTCCTGCGACTCGGAGACCATGATCTCGAACGGCTCCATGCCCGGCTCGCGCAGCGGCACGCGGCGCACGTCGATCTCGACCCCGACCTCGCCCTTGGAGGCCATCTCGCTCGACGACGACGTGAGGCCGGCCGCGCCGAGGTCCTGGAGCGCGACGAGCAGGCCGCGGTCGAGCAGCTCGAGCGAGCACTCCAGCAGCTTCTTCTCCTCGAACGGGTCGCCGATCTGGACGGTCGGGCGCTTGTCGGCGTCGGCGTCGCCCAGCTCGGCGCTGGCCAGCACGCTCGCCCCGCCGATGCCGTCGCGGCCGGTCGAGGCCCCGAACAGCACGAGCCTGTTGCCGACCCCGGCGGCGGCGCTGCGGATCAGCCGCTCGCGCCGCACGAGCCCGACGCACATCGCGTTGACGAGGCAGTTCTGCTCGTAGGGGCCCTCGAAGTAGACCTCGCCGCCGACGTTCGCGACGCCGATCGAGTTGCCGTAGTGGCCGATCCCGGCGACCGCGTGGTCGAGCAGGTAGCGCGAGCGCTCCGAGGTCGGCTCGCCGAAGCGCAGCGAGTCGAGCACCGCGATCGGGCGCGCCCCGATCGCGAACACGTCGCGCAGGATGCCGCCGACGCCGGTCGCCGCCCCCTGGAACGGCTCGACCGCGCTGGGGTGGTTGTGCGACTCCACCTTGAACGCGACCGCCCAGCCCTCGCCGACGTCGACCGCGCCCGCGTTCTCGCCGGGCCCGAGCACGAGCCGCGGGCCCTCGACCGGCAGGGTGCGCAGCAGCTTCTTGGAGTGCTTGTAGGCGCAGTGCTCGCTCCACATGAGCGAGAACATCGCCAGCTCGACCTGGTTGGGCTCGCGGCCGAGGCGCTCGACGATGAGGCCGTATTCGCCCTCGGTCAGCCCGAGGGCGACCGCCTCAGAGAGCGACATGCGCGGCGCCGACGTGCGCGGCCATCGACTCGAAGATGCGCAGGCCGTCGACGGACCCGGTGAGCGGGTCGACGGCGTGCTCGGGATGGGGCATGAGCCCGAAGACGTTGCCGCGCGCGTTGCGCACCCCGGCGATGTCGTCCTGGGAGCCGTTGAAGCAGTGGCCGGTGGCGTAGCGCAGGACGACGAGGTCGGGGTCGAGGTCGGGCGCGTAGTAGCGGCCGGTCTGGTGCTTGGCCGGGATCGACAGGATCTCCCCGTCGGCGCACAGGTTCGTGAACGCCGTGGCGCCGTCGACGACCTCGAGGTCGACCTGGCGGCAGACGAAGCGCAGGCCGACGTTGGGCAGCAGCGCGCCGGGCAGGAGGCCGGCCTCGGTGAGCACCTGGAAGCCGTTGCAGATGCCGAGGACCAGGCCGCCGTCGTTGGCGAACTCGATCACCGACTCCATCACCGGGGAGAAGCGGGCGATCGCGCCGGCGCGCAGGTAGTCGCCGTAGGAGAAGCCGCCGGGGATGACGATCGCGTCGGCGCCCTTCAGGTCGCGGTCGCCGTGCCACAGCAGCACGGCCTCGCCGACGAGGCCGCACGCATGGGCCGCATCGCGGTCGTCGCAGGAGCCCGGGAACTGCAGGACCCCGAACCTCACGGCTGGATCTCGTAGTCCTCGATCAGCGTGTTCGCGAGCAGGCGCTCGCACATCGCCTCGACCTGGGACACGTCGTCGACGTCGAGCTCGATGAGGCGTCCGACGTGGACGTTGCGGACGCCGGCGAAGCCGAGCGCCGGCAGGGCCCGCTCGACCGCCTTGCCCTGCGGATCGAGGATGCCCGCCTTGGGGCGGATGAGGACCTGGACGCGCGGCACGGCTCCAAGGCTACTTCACACCCTGGCGGAGCCCGGCGGCGGCCCTGGGACGTGCGGGAAGTGTCATGCTTCCTGACATGAGCGAGGGAGATGCCGCCCAGCTGGGCGTGGTGGAGGCGGCGCGCGCGTTGCGCGCCCGGGAGCTGTCGTCGCGCGAGCTGGTCGAGTCCTGCCTGACGGCGATCGAGGAGCGCAACGGGGGCGAGCCGACGTTCGACGGCGCGCCCGACGCCGTGAACGCCTTCGTGCGCGTGTACGCCGACGAGGCGCGCGCCCAGGCCGACGAGGCCGACGCGCGGCTGGCGCGCGAGGGCGGTGACGCGCCGCCGCTGTGCGGCGTCCCGATCGCGCTCAAGGACCTGTACGCGGCGGCCGGCCATCCGGTCACCGCCTCCAGCCGGGTGCTGGCGGCCGCGCCGCCGGCCGAGCGGGACAGCGTCGCGTGGGCGCGCCTGCGCGCCGCCGGGATGGTGCTGATCGGCCACACGCACACGCACGAGTTCGCGGCCGGCGGCACGACCGACCAGGTCGGCAACCCGTGGGCGCTGGACCGCACCGCCGGCGGGTCGAGCGGCGGCTCGGGCGCGGCGCTGGCGGCCGGCATGGTCCCGGCGGCGACCGGCACGGACACGTGCGGATCGCTGCGGATCCCCGCCGCGCTGTGCGGCATCAGCGCGCTGAAGCCCACGCACGGGCGCGTGCCGCTGGGCGGCATCCTGCCGCTGGCCATCACACTCGACCATGCCGGGCCGATGGCGCGCTCGATCGCCGACTGCGCCGTCCTGCTCGACGCGATGGCGGCGGGCGGCGCCGAGGTCACGCCGCTGATGCCGCCGCCGGTGCCGATGGGGGAGCTCGCGACGACGCCCCGCCCCGGCCCGCGGCCGCTGGAGGGCGTGCGGATCGCGGTCACCCCGCGCCCGGAGACCGTCGGGCTGGAGCCCGACGTCGCCGACGGCTATGCAACCGCGCGCGAGGCGATCACCGGGCTCGGCGCGACGATCGTGGAGGTCGACGACGCCGGCTGGCTGGCCGGACAGGACCTCAACACGATCCTCCTGGCGGAGATGATCGCCCACCACGTCCCCTACGCCGACCGGCGCGACCAGTACCGGCCGTCGATCCGCGAGCTGCTGGAGCTCGGCGGCGACGGCATCCCCAGCGAGACCTACCTGGCCGCCCAGGAGCGGCGCGCCGAGCACACGGTCGCGTGGGAGGCGTGGTTCGCGCAGCACGAGGTCGACGCGCTGCTGGAGCCGAGCTCGCCGATCGTCGCGCAGGCGCGCGGCACCGGCTACGACCCCGGCAACCTCGGCGGCGACGGCGACCCGCTCATCGCGCTGACCGCCACCTGGGACCTCACCGGGTTCCCGGTCGCGGCGCTGCCGTCGGGCCTGGGCGCGCGGACGGGGATGCCGGTCGGCATGTCGCTGATCGGCCCGCGGGGCGGCGAGGCGCCGCTCGTGCAGATCGCCGTCGACGTGCAGGCGCACACGCTGCCGCCGCTGCCGATCGTGACCGAGCCGCGGGCCACCGCCGCGGCCCGCTGACGTTCGCAGCCGTTGTCGGATCGCGGTCGCATAGCGACCTCGATCCGACACTGGTCAGGGGGCGGTGCGCTTCAGCCAGGCCTCGAACGGCTCGCCGGTGATGCGCTCGTACGCCTCGATGTAGCGGGCGCGGGTGCCGGCGACGACGTCGTCGGGGATCGGCGGGGCAGGCGGCGTCTTGTCCCAGCCCGAGCGGCTGGCCCAGTCGCGCACGTACTGCTTGTCGAACGACGGCTGGCTGCGGCCGACCTCGTACTCGTCGGCGGGCCAGAAGCGCGACGAGTCGGGCGTGAGCACCTCGTCGCCGACGGTCAGCGTGCCGTCGGCGTCGAGGCCGAACTCGAACTTCGTGTCGGCCAGGATCACGCCGCGCTCGCGGGCGTGCTCGGCGGCGAAGCGGTACAGCTCGATCGACACCTCGCGCACGCGCTCCATCAGCGCGCGGTCGCCGACCAGCTCCGCGGCCTGCTCGAAGTCGATCGCCTCGTCGTGGCCGGTCTCGGCCTTCGTCGAGGGCGTGAAGATCGGCTCGGGGAGCTGCTGGGACTCCTGCAGCCCGGGCGGCAGCGCGATCCCCGACACCGAGCCCGTGGCCTGGTAGTCCTTCCAGCCCGAGCCGGTGATGTAGCCGCGCACGACGCACTCGACCGGGAGCATCTTCAGCTTGCGCACGACGAGCGCGCGGCCGCGCACCTCGTCGGGGACCCCCTCGGTCGCCGAGATCAGGTGGTTGGCGACGATGTCGCCGGTGCGCGCGAACCAGAACGCCGACAGGCCCGTGAGGACCTTGCCCTTGTCCGGGATCGGGGTGGGATGGACGACGTCGTAGGTGGAGATCCGGTCGGTCGCGACCATGAGCAGGCGATCGCCCAGGTCGTACATCTCGCGGACCTTCCCGGAGGCGATCAGCGGCAGCTCGGCGAGGGTGGTGGTCACGCGCCGCAGGCTACCGCGGGACCCGGCGCGCCAAACCAGCGCGCTCAGGCGGCAGGAAGGCGCGACACGATCTCCTCGGCGTAGCGCGTGTAGCGGCCGAGGTCGAACGTGGCGTCGAGGTCGATGCCGAGGTCGCGCGCCGCGATGAGGTCGCGCAGCGGCGTGCCGGTGTCCCACGCGCGCTGGGCGTCCTCCTGGACGATGCGGTAGGCGTCGTCGCGGGTCATGCCGCTCTCGACGAGCGCGAGCAGCACCCGCTGGCTGAACAGCGCGCCGTGGGTGGCGTCGAGGTTGGCGCGCATGCGGTCGGCGTGGACGACCATGCCGGTCGCGATCCGCAGCGCCAGCCCCTGCATGTAGTCGAGCAGGATCGTCGCGTCGGGCAGGATCACGCGCTCGGCGCCCGAGTGGGAGATGTCGCGCTCGTGCCACAGCGCGACGTTCTCCAGGCCCGCCTGCGCGTAGCCGCGCAGCACCCGGGCCAGGCCGGTGATGCGCTCGGTGGTGATCGGGTTGCGCTTGTGCGGCATCGCGCTGGACCCCTTCTGCTGGCCAGAGCGGAACGGCTCCTCGACCTCGCGCACCTCGGTGCGCTGCAGGTGGCGGATCTCGGTCGCGAAGCGCTCGAGGCCGGCGCCGGCGAGGGCGATCGCCGAGAGCACCTCGGCGTGGCGGTCGCGCGGCACGACCTGCGTGGAGACCGGCTCGGCGCGCAGCCCCAGGCGGGCGAGCACGCGCGCCTCGAAGTCCGGCCCCAGCGACGCGTACGTGCCGACCGCGCCCGACAGCGCGCCGGTGGCGGCCTGATCGAACGCGCGCTCCAGGCGCTGGGCGTTGCGATGGGCCTCCATCGCGTAGCCGGCGAGCTTGATCCCGAACGTCGTCGGCTCGGCGTGCACGCCGTGGGTGCGCCCGGTGCAGACCGTGTCGACGTGCGCGCGCGCCTGGTCGGCCAGCGCGCGGTACAGGTCCCACGCCCCGGCGATCAGCCGCTCGCCCGCGGCGCGCAGCTGCAGCGCCAGCGCGGTGTCGAGCACGTCGGACGACGTGAGCCCGAAGTGGATCCAGCGCCCGGCCGGGCCGGCGCTGGCCGCCAGCACGTCGACGAACGCGGCCACGTCGTGGTCGGTGACGCGCTCGCGCTCCTGCACCGCCTCGACCGTGAACGTGGCGTTGCGGATGGCCTCCAGCTCCGCCTCGGTGGGTCCGTCGAGCTCCTCGGCGGCGGCGACCTCGACCTGCCGCCAGGCCTCCATCTTCGCCTCGTCCGTCCAGATGGCCCCCATCTCGGGGCGGGTGTAGCGCGCGATCACGGCGGCGGATTGTCGCAGCCCGGCGACGCTAGGCCGCGAGGATGCGCGCCGCCAGGACGGCGGCGTTCTTCGCGTTGTTGAGGCCCACGCAAGCGACCGGCACGCCCGGGGGCATCTGCGCGATCGAGAGGATCGCGTCGATCCCGCCCATCGCCGAGAGGCTGCTCGTGAGCGGGACCCCGATGACCGGCAGGTCGGTGTGCGCGGCGACGACGCCGGGCAGCGCCGCCGACAGGCCGGCGCCGGCGATGATCACGCGGATGCCGCGCATGTGCGCGTTCTTGGCGTACTCGGCGACCGTGTCGGGCTCGCGGTGCGCGGACATCACGCGCACCTCGTGCATGATCCCGCGAGACTTCAGCTCCTCGGCCGCCTTGAGCATCTGATCCATGTCGGACTTGGAGCCCATGAGGATGCCGACGAGCGGCGTGTCGACGTCGAGGTCCTCGAACTCCGCCTCGGCTTCGGTCTCGTCCTGCGCGAGGCGGACCTCCTGGGCCAGCGAGGCGCGCCCGCGCTCGAGCTCCTCGTCGCGGCTCATCGCGCCACCTCGCTGGCGGCCTTCAGGGCGATGTCGCGGCGCATCTGCCTCCCGTCGAACTGGATCACGTCCGCGGCAGCATACGCGGCCTCGCGCGCCGCCCCGACGTCGACGCCGAGCGCGGTCACGTTGAGGACGCGGCCGCCGGCGGTGACGATCTCGCCCGCCTCGTTGCGGGCCGTGCCGGCGTGCGTGATCTCGGCGCGCATCGCCGCCGCCTTCTCCAGGCCGGTGATGACGTCGCCGCTGCGCGACGAGGCCGGGTACCCGGCGCTGGCGAGCACGACGGTGACCGCGGCCGCGTCGTCCCACTCGAGCGTCACGCCCGCCAGGCCGCCCGGCCGCGTCGCCGCCAGCATCAGGTCCAGCAGGTCCGAGCGCAGCCGCGGCAGCAGCGCCTGCGTCTCGGGATCGCCGAAGCGGACGTTGAACTCGATCACCTTCGGGCCGTCGGCGGTGAGCATGAGCCCGGCGTACAGGACGCCGTGGAACGGGATGCCGCGGCGGCGCATCTCGTCGACGACCGGCTGGTGCACCTGCGCGACGATCGCGTCGGCGTCGACGCCGGCGACCGGCGAGTAGGAGCCCATCCCGCCGGTGTTGGGCCCGGTGTCGCCGTCGCCGATGCGCTTGAAGTCGCGGGCCGGCGCCATCGGCACGGCGCGCTCCCCGTCGCACAGCGCCAGCAGCGACAGCTCCTCGCCCTCGAGGTGCTCCTCGACGATCACCGGCATCGGCCCAAAGCGCTGGGCGACGAGCACGTCCTCGAGCGCCGCCCGCGCCGTCGCCTCGTCGGGCGCGATCACGACGCCCTTGCCGGCGGCCAGCCCGTCGGCCTTCAGGACGGCCGGGTAGCGGTCGATCGCCGCCAGCGCCGACTCGACGGTCGTGTGCTCGCTCCAGCGGGCGGTCGGGACGCCGGCCGCCTCCATGACCTCCTTGGCGAACGCCTTGGAGCCCTCCAGCCGCGCGGCGGCCGCGCTGGGCCCGAACACGGCGATGCCGGCCTCCGCGAGGCGGTCGGCGAGCCCGTCGACCAGCGGCGCCTCGGGGCCGACGACGACGAGGTCGACGGCCTCGTCGCGGGCGACGTCGAGGGGATCGCCGCTGAGGACGCGGGCGTCGGCCGCGATCCCGGCGTTGCCGGGCACGGCGAGGATCTCGGGGTTGTGGGGCGAGCGGTGCAGCGCGCGCACGATCGCGTGCTCGCGGCCGCCGGAGCCGACGACGAGGACCTTCACGAACGGCAGCCTACGCGCTGGAGCGGGCGGCTACAGCCCGGCGATGAAGTCGTCGATCGGGATCGCGGTCAGCGTCTCGTACTGGACGGTGCCGCGCGAGCCGAGCTCCAGCGACACCCGCGCCATCGTCTGCTCGTCGGGCGCCTCGACGATGTTCACGAAGTCGAAGCGGCCGAGCGTCGCCCACTGCGCCTTCACGGTCGCGCCGAGCTGCTCCACCTCGTGGTTGACCTCGCGGATCCGCTGCGGGTTGTTCTTGACGGTCTGGACGCCCTCGGGCGTCAGCGTCGAGAGCATGATGTAGGTGGGCATCGACTCCTAACCTCCGGTCGGGTGCCGTTCGTTCTATCCGAATTGCCGCCGCCGTGGGTTGCGACCGACCGGCCGTGCTACGTGGCCGAGTCGCCCGTCGTCGTGCGCGGCGGCGGCTTCGACCCGGGTCAGCCGCTGCGCATCACGCGCGAGGGCGAGGTCGTCGCGACCACCGTGACCGAGCCCGACGGCACGTTCGCCGCGGCGGTCGACGCCGGCCCGCTCCCCGAGGGGGTCGCCGAGCGGGTCCTCGAGCTGACCGTCGCCGGCTCGATGACGAGCGTCGCCAAGCGGGTGCGGGTCACGCGCTTCGCCGCCAGCTACGCGCCGCGCGCCGCCCACCCGCGCGCCCGCGTGCGCTTCTCGGCATTCGGCTTCGGCCCCGGCCGCGCCGTCTACGTCCACTACCTGCGACCGGACGGCAGCGCCGCCAAGACCGTGCGGCTGGGCCCGACCCGCGGCGAGTGCGGGACGATCCGCCGCACCGCCCCGCGCCGGCTGTTCCCGTTCAGGCCGCGCCCCGGCGAGTGGCGGCTGCAGTTCGACACCGCGCGCGCCTACGACCCGGAGGCGGTGCCGCGCATCGTGCTGCCCGTCCGCGTGGGCGGCGCCGGCGGCTGAGGGATCTCCCCGATGTGCGGAGCGGGGCCCGCGGCGAAGGTGCCCGGACCCCGACTCCGAGACAGGAGACCATGCTTCGCACGATCCTGGCGGCGGCTGCCGCCACGCTCGTCGCCGCGCCCGCGGCCGCGCAGGCCGCCCCCGGCGACATCGACACGTCCTTCGGCTGGCCGGTGGGCTTCGTCAGCGACCCCGGCGGCGACATCGCGACCGACGTCGTCGCGCTGCCCGGCGGCGGCGCCGCCGTGCTCGCGCTCGACGGCAGCCTGATCGCCTACACCGCCACCGGCGAGCGCGACGCCGGCTTCGGCATCGAGGGCCGCGTCGAGCTCGTCGACACCGAGCTCGGGTCGGCCAGCGCGCTCGTCCGCGACCCGCAGGGCCGCCTGCTCGCCGCCGTGCGCGAGGGCGGCGCCTCGTCCGTGATCCGCGTGACGCCGTCGGGCGCCGTGGACACGACGTTCGGCGACGGGGGCCGCACGGTGATCCGCTACGGCCTGTACCAGGACCACTACGTCCACGACCTGGCGCTGACGCCCGACGGGCGCATCCTCGTCGGCGGCTACGCGCAGGCGTCGGGCCGCGCGACCGCCGCGCTGGCGCGCCTGACCGCCGACGGCGAGTACGACACCGAGTTCGCGGCCGACGGCAGCACCACGATCCCCGGCGACGAGCGCAACACCGCGTTCGAGGCGATCGCCTCCGACGGCGCGGGCGGCGTCTACGCCGTCGGCACGAGCCAGTCGGACGCCCTGTTCGCGCACGTCCTGGCCGACGGAACCCGCGACCCCGCCTTCGACGGCGACGGCGAGCGGACGATCCACATCGGCGACACCGACGACCGCCTGCGGCCGGTGAGCGTGACCCGCCAGGGGGGCGGCCTGTTCGCCACCGTCCTGCGGGGCGACAGCGACGGCGAGCGCCCGGTCGTGCTCGCGCTCGACGCCGCCAGCGGCGCCACCAGGACCGGCTTCGGCGACGACGGGCTGGCCGCCGTGCCGAACGCCGACGACGTCGGCGCGATCGTGCCCGGGTCCGGAGACGGCCTGCTGATCGCCGCGAGCGGCGTCGACGAGGGCTCGCCGTGGCAGCGCTCGCTCGTCGTCCGCCTCGACGCGACCACCGGCGCACCCGACCCGCGCTTCGCCGGCGACGGCGTGCGCTCGCTGCCGTTCGACACGGTCCAGTGGGGCACGCGCCTCGTGCGCGACGCCGCGGGCCGCGTCACGATCGCCGGGCAGGGCGCCAACCGGCTGCTGGCCTGGCGCGTGACCGACGTCGACCCCGACGTCACCCCGTCGGGCGGCGAGACGCCGGCCGGCGGCGGGGTCGTCGCGCCGCCGTCGCCGTCGCCGGGCCCCGCGACGCCGCCGGCCCCGCCCGCGCCGCCGGCGCAGGACGCGCCGTCGCAGCAGCCGCCGCCCGTCGTCGCGGGCGCGCCGGTCCACCGGCCCGCGGCCTGGTTTCACCGGGTGCGCAGCGCCACGCGCCTGAAGGGCGAGGCCGACCAGGGCGCCGCGCGCGTCCAGGTGTCGATCACCCGCCGCGACGGCCGGCGCTGCCGCGCCGTGACCAGCACGCGGCGCGCGCGGCTGGGCTCGGCCGGCGCGTGCACGCTGACGCGGGCGCGCTGGCTGACGGCGACGAGCACGCCTCGGGCCGGCAGGACGCAGGTGTGGAGCCTGCGCCTGGCCAGGCGCCTGCCGGCCGGCCGCTACACGGCGACGGTCCGGGCGCTGGACCGGGAGGGCATCGCCGGCGAGATCGGCGAGGTCAGCTTCCGGGTGCGCTGAGCCCCGACAGGGCGAACCGGGGCGCCGCCCCGTCCGCGCCGGCCACCACGACGCGCCCCGTCTCCTGGAGCTGCTCGAGGTGGCCGGCCAGCGGATGGGAGAGGAAGACGGCGGCCTCCGGGCTCCAGCGGCCCAGGCGGGGATGGAGCGCGGCGACGAGCTCGGCCATCGTCGCCGGACCGCCGGCCAGGCGCTCCAGCAGCGCCGCCTCGACGGCGTCGACGAACCCCTCGGTGCGATCGAGGAAGGCGTCGACCTCGTCCCGGCCCTCGACCGGCGGGAAGTGGCTGGTGAGCAGCCGCTCGGGCGCCAGTCGGCGCAGGGCGGCGATCGTCGCGCGATACGGCTCCACGTAGCGATACGTCGGCGGGAACGCCGGCTCCCCGGCTGCCGTCAGGAGCGTCTCGGCCAGCACCGCGTCGGCCACGATCGCGCTGCCCGTCGCGGGGTCCCACAGGGTCAGGTGCCCGCGCGAGTGCCCGGGCGTGTGCAGCACCTCGATCCAGCGGTCGTCGTCCAGGCGCAACCGCTCGCCGCCGGCCAGCTCCAGGTCGATCGGCACCGCAGTCGTGCTGGCGCGCACGTGCGCGTCGCCCTCGGGGTCAGGCGCCAGGCCGTAGCGCGGCACGAACTCGCCGTAGCGCTCGGCGATGAGCCGCTCGGGGTCCTCGATCTGCGCGCGGTCGGCAGCGTGGCAGGCGAATCGCGCCGCCGGGAACGCCGCGCGGACCGGCGCGTTGCCGCCGTGGTGGTCGAAGTCGGCGTGGCTGATGACGACGAGGTCGGGCGTGGCGCCGAGGTCGGCCAGGGCCGGCAGCAGCGTCTCGGCCGGCGTGCCGACGACGCCGGTGTCGACGAGCACGGCGAGCCGCGGGCCCCGCAGCAGGTACGCGCAGAACACGCGCTCGCCGAGCGGGGCGACGATCCGGTGGATGCCCGGCACGACGACCTCTCCGACCGTCACGGCCACCAGCTCACCAGCTTCGTTCGCGTGTAGAAGGCCAGCGACTCCGGCCCGTGCTCCTTGCTGTCGGTCCCCGACTGCTTGAAGCCCCCGAACGGCGCCGGCAGCTCGATCCCGGCCGTCGGCCCGTTGACGCTCACGACGCCGCAGTCGATCGCCGCGACCGCGTCGCGGGCCGCCCGCAGGCTCGACGTGTGCACGGCGGACGACAGTCCGTAGGCGGTGTCGTTGAGAATGTCCACGCCATCGGCCAGCGACCGGCAGCGCAGCACCGCGACGACCGGTCCGAAGACCTCCTCGCGCGCGATCTCCGAGGCGGGGTCGACCTCGGCGAGCACCGTCGGCGGGTAGCCGAACCCGGGTCCGTCGGGGATCTCGCCCCCGGCCACCAGGCGGGCGCCGGCCGCCAGCGCGCGCTCGACGAAGCGGTGCACCTCGGCGCGATGGGCGGCGCTGATCAAGGGCCCCATCCGCGTCGCCTCGTCGCGGGTGTCGCCCAGGCGCAGCGCGGTCGCGCGCTGCACGAGCCGAGCGAGCAGCGCGTCGTGCACCGGCTCCTCGACGATGACGCGGCTCGTCGCCGTGCACTGCTGGCCCGCGAGCGCGAAGGCCGCGGAGACGATCTGGTCGGCGGCCGCGTCCAGCTCGGCGTCGGCGAGCACCAGCGCGGCGTTCTTGCCACCGAGCTCGAGCTGGAGCCGGGTGAGCTGCCCGGCGAGATGCCCCTTGAGCGCCAGGCCGACCCGCGTCGAGCCGGTGAAGCTGACCGCGGCGGTGCGCGGATCGACCGCCAGCAGCCGCCCGACCGGCTCGCCGCGGCCGCACACGACCTGGGCGACGGCCTCCGGCACGCCGGCCTCGTGCAGCGCCCGCACGAGGACGACGCTGCTCAGCGGGGTCACCGCCGCCGGCTTGACGATCACCGGGTTGCCGGCCAGCAGCGCCGGCGCCAGCTTGCGCGCGGGGCCGGCCGCCGGGACGTTCCAGGCGCTGATCGCGACGACGGGGCCGATCGGCTCGCGCCGGGTCTCGTGGCGGAGGTCCGGCTGGCCGCCGTCGAAGGCGCGCCCGTCGAGAGCGCCGGCCAGCCCGGCGTAGTAGCGGTACGTGTCGATCGACTTCGCCGCCTCGCCGCGCGCCTCGGCTACGGGCTTGCCTGCCTCGCGCACGAGCGCGTCGACCAGCTCGTCAGCGTGGGCCTCGAGCGCGTCGGCCGCCCGTCGCAGCGCCTCGCCACGCGCGGCGGCCGGGGTCGCCGCCCATCCGGGCGCGGCGGCGGTCGCGGCGGCGAGCGCGCGGTCGGCGTCCTCGGCCGTGGCGCAGGCGGCCGCGCCGAACGCGACCCCGGTCGCCGGGTCGACGAGCTCGACGACGTCGCGACCGTCGGTGGCGGCGCCGCCGGCGATCAGCGAGGACACGATCGTGGTCGTCACGACATCACCAGCCCACCGTCGACGTTGAGCGCTTGGCCGGTGATCGAGGAGGCCAGGTCGCTGGCCAGGAAGCAGACCGCCGCCGCGATCTCGTGCGGCTCCTGCCCGCGGCCGAGCGGGATGAGCCGCCGGGCCTTCTCGGCGAAGAACGCCTCGTCGCTGACCTCGAGCAGCGAGGGGTCGGCCTCGGCGGCGGCCAGGCGCTGCTGGCGGTAGAACGGCGTGAGCACCATCCCGGGGCACACGGCGTTCACGCGGATGCCCTGCGGTGCGAGGTCCGTGGCCATGCCCTGGGTGAAGTTCAGGATGGCCGCCTTGGAGGCCGAGTAGGGCGGGCTGGTCGTGAAGCCGCGGCGGCCAGAGACCGACGCGATGTTCACCACGCAGCCGCGGGTGCGCTCGAGGTCGGGGACGAGCGCCTTCGTGACGATGAAGGCGCCCACGACGTTCACGTCCCACGGCAGGCGCCAGTCGTCGGCCGCCAGGCGCGTGAACGGCATGCCCGTGCGCGTCGCGACGCCGGCGTTGTTGACGAGGATCGAGACCGGCGGCCCGGCGAGCGCGCCGAGCGCCTCCTGCGCGCCGGGCTCGTCGGTGATGTCCAGCGCCAGCGGCCGCACCCGCCCGGGGTGCGCGTCGGCGACCGTGCTCGCCGCGTCGCCGTCCAGGTCGGCCGCGACCACCTCGGCGCCCGCCTCGACGAGCGCCGCGACGATCCCGCGGCCGATCCCGCCCGCCGCGCCGGTCACCAGTGCCCGCCGCCCCGACAGATCGATGCTCAGGCTCATGCGCGCTCCTCCACCCACTCCATCGGCGACCGGCCGACCCAGCCCGGCAGGCCGTCGTAGCGCGCCGGCGCGAACCACTCGTAGTACGTCGCGCCCTCGGGCCCGACACCGACCGCGCCGTGGACGCACCCGGACGGGAACACGACGAGGTCTCCGGCGCCGGCGTCGAACTCGTCGCCATCGACGCGCAGGCGCAGGCGACCGGCGAGCACCACCAGCCACTGCTCGTGCGGATGGCGGTGCAGGCGGCCGTCGAACGTCGCGTCGGGCGCCGTCACCACGCGCGTGAGGCTCACCTGCTCGCCGGCCACCCACTGCCGGGTGGCGCCCGGACGCAGGCCCGGGGCGGCGGGGATCGTCGACCAGTCGACCCGCATGTCAGACGCGCATCCCGTGTCCCATGCCGATCGAGCGTTCGCCCGACCAGCGGTGGGCCGCCACGAAGTCCTCGTCGATCTCGAGCCCCAGCCCCGGTCCGCCCGGCGGCCGCAGCACCCCGTCGACGACCTCGATCGGCTCGGTCGTCAGATGGGTCATCAGCTCGTTGTAGGTGACATCCCACTCGAACATCGCCGGGTGCGGCGACGCCGCCACGAGGTGCAGGTTGGCGACGACGGTGAGGATGTCGTTGAACGTGTGCGGATTCCACTGCAGGTGGTGGGCCCGCGCGAGCGCCGCGATCGTGTGGACCTCGGTGATGCCGCCGGCGCGGGAGACGTCGGCCTGCAGCACGTCGATGGCCTCGGCCTCCACGAACGGGAGGAACGCGTTGGCGGTGTAGTGGTTCTCGCCCGTCGCGATACGCACGGTCCGGGCCGCCTCGCGCAGCCGGCGGTGGCCCTCGACGTCGTCGATGTCCAGCGGCTCCTCGAACCAGTACACGCGCGCGGCCTCGAGCTCGCCGAGCATCGCGAGTGCGTCGTTGCGCGACAGGGCCTGGTTGCCGTCGACGAGCAGCTCGGCGTCGTCGCCGATCGCGGCCCGGATGGCATGGACGCGCTCGACGTCGCGGCGCGGTTCGCGGCCGACCTTCAGCTTCACGGCGGTGAACCCGCGGTCGATCCACGCCAGCGCCTCCTCCGCGGCCTGCTCGGGCGTCAGCGCCCAGTAGATCGAGCTCGCGTACGTGCGCACGCCGTCGGCGTGGTACAGGCCGCCGAGCAACTCGTACAGCGGCGCCCCGGCCGCCTTGCCGCGCAGGTCCCACAGCGCCATGTCGACGCCCGAGAGAGCGGCGACCCCGACCCCGCGGTTGCCGAGGTTGCGGGTGATCTCGCCCCGGTAGAGCTCGTGCCACAGGCGGGCGTGGTGGGCGACCTCGCGCCCGATCAGCAACGGTCCGATCACGTCCTCGACGATCCGCCGCAGCACCTCGAGGTCGTACGGGCCCGACGGCGAGCCGTACCCGACGAGGCCGTCGTCGGTCACGATGCGCACGAGCACCATCTGCCGGGCCAGCTTCAGGCCGGCACCCGACTCGACGCGCAACTCCGTCGGGATGTCGGTGTGCAACGGGCTGGCCGTCACGCTGGCGATCTTCACGCGAGCAGTCCTCCGATCTTGCCCCCGTCGACGAGCACGGTCGTGCCCGTGACGTACGAGGCGTCTGGTGAGCACAGGAAGCCGACGACCGCGGCGAACTCCTCGGGAGTGCCGTAGCGGCCCATGGGGATCGCGGCCTGCGAAGCGGCGCGCACGTCGTCGACGTCCCGGCCCTGCCGGGCGGCCGCGGCCGCGTCGAGCTCGGCGACGCGATCCGTGGCGATGCGGCCGGGCGCGACGCACAGGACCCGGATGCCGTCGCCCGCGAGCTCGCTCGCCGCCGTCTTGGCCAGCGCCGTGACGCCGGCGCGCATGACGTTGGAGGCGAGCAGGTTCGGGATCGGCTCCAGCACGCCCGAGGAGGTGAGGAGCACCACGGTGCCGCCGCCGGCCGCGCGCAGCTCGGGGGCGACGCCAGCGACGACCTCGTACGCCGGGCGCAGGAGCAGCCGGTAGGCGGCGTCGAGGCCGTCGGCGCCCAGCCCCTCGATGCCCGCAGGCGCGGGCCCGCCGCCGCTCAGGACGACCACGGACGGCACGGCGCCGTGGCGGTCCTTCAGCGCGGCGATCGCGTCCGGCACGGCGCCGTCGGCGGCCAGGTCGAGCGGCAGCGCATCGACCGTTCCGCCCTCGGCGAGCGCCGCGGCCGCCCGGTCGAGGCGCTCGCCGGCCCGGGCCGAGATCGTCACGGCGAGACCCTGCGCCAGCAGGCGGCGCGCGACGGCGTGGCCGAGCCCGCGGGACGCGCCGATCACCCAGGCGCGCGACGGATCGGATGCTGCGGTCATGGGCCCCGACCCTAGTGGCGAACTGCTCAGGTGTCAAGGTGTTCAGATCACCTGATTGCGACGGAACCGCGCGGTGGCCGCCCGGCCCGTAGACGACCGCCCGCCGGGCGCCCTCAGGACGGCTCGGGAGCGCCGCTGCCGAGCACCAGCTCGTGGTGGCGGCCGATGATCTCGAACACCGTCGCGCGGGCCGCCTCGGCGTCGCCCGCCTCGATGGCGTCGACGAGCCAGCGGTGCGAGTCGAGGCTGAGCTTGAGGTTGCCGTGGCGCTCGAGCGCGGCCAGGAAGCTCGCCTCCATGTTCTGGCGCATGAGCGTGCGGATCTGCTCGATCGCCTGGTGCAGGAAGCGGTTGCGGGCCGCCTGGGCGATCGTCAGGTGCAGGTCCAGGTCGGCCTCGGCGTACGCGGCCGCGTCGTCGACGGCCGCCTCCATCGCCGCGATGCACCGGCGCAGCGCCTCGACGTCAGCGGCCGAGGCGCGCTCGGCCGCCATCGCGGCGAGCTGCAGCTCCAGCACCTCGCGGGCCTCCAGCACCTCCTCGACCTCGCGCTGGGTCAGCGGACGGCCGCTGGCCGACAGCGTGAGCGGCGGGCGCCGGCCCTCGCGCACGAACGTCCCGCGGCCGGCGCGCGTCTCCACGAGCTCCTCGCTGGCGAGCATGCTGATCGCCTCGCGGATGGAGCTCAGCCCGACCGAGAACGCCTCGGCGAGCTCGCGGTGGCCGGGGAGCTGCTCGCCCGGCTTCAGGCGGCCCTCCTCGATCTGCTGACGCAGCCGGGCGGCCACGCTCTCCGACAGCTTCTCGCGACGGAGCGGAGCGAAGGCGTCGCCGAGTGACGGGTTCACGCTCACGTCGGGTCGAGGCTAGCAGCGGCGGACAGGTGTTCAGAGCAGCGGTCCGCGGCGGCGGCGACGTCGCCGGCGCCGTGGAGCAGCCGCAACTCGAGCGCGGTCGACCGCGCCTCGCCGGGATCGAGGACGACCAGGTCCCCCGCGGCGCGGGCGGCGTGGCGCCCCTCGATGCGCAGGTTGCCGGGCTCGATGCCGATCACGTAGTGGCCCTCGCCCATCACGCGCCACTGGAAGAGCCGGGGCAGCGTGGCCGGGTCGTAGGCGACCTCGACGCCCGCCGCGCGGCCGTCGCCGAGGTCGTCGTTGAGGACGGCCACGTGGACGCGACCGTCCGCCGCCGGGCGCGGGGTGTGCTCCCACACCTGCTCGACGGCGCGCGCAACCGGCGCCTCGACCGCGCGCCAGTCGGCGCCCCGCGCGGAGTCGGTGGCGACGCGGGGCTCGCCGGCGGCGAGCGCGACGCGGGCGCCGGGCGCGACCAGCGGCCAGCCGAGATTGACGTGGTACAGCAGCGCATGCGGCGTCGGCGCGTACCCGGCGTTCGTGACCGTGTCGGCGACGCGTAGCGCGCGGCCGCCGACGTCGAGCTCGATCCGGCGGCGCAGCACGAGCGCCTCGCCGAACACCGACGCCTGGCGCACCTCGCCCTCGACGAAGCAGTGCGGGCGCTCGTGGTCGAGCGCGACCCCGTAGGCGATCAGCCGCGCGGGCTGCGTGGACACGCGGCCGTGCAGCGGGAACGCCTGCCGGTCGCGGCCCGGATAGCGGAAATGGGAGGCGTCGTCCTCGTCGGGGCCGAGCGTGTGGTCCAGCCCGCACGTCGTCAGCAGCCCGCCGAAGAACGTGCGGAACGTCCCCATCCCCTGCGGCTCGGCGTACCACGGCCCGATCAGGCCGGTCGGCGACAGCCACGCCACCGGGATCCCGCGGACGCTCGCCTGCCCCAGGTCGAGGGCGCGGTCGACGATCACGTCGACGTCCACCTCGCCGCTGCGCAGGCGCACGATCCGAACGCCCCGCTCGGGACCGTCCTCGCGCCGCAGCAGCTCGGCCCCCACGACCTGCTCGGGATGGCCGGCGACGCGCCGCAGCGCGGCGGCGTCGAGCGGGTGGCCGAAGGTCGGCATCGGGCTCACCAGTGCGCCCATCCGCCGTCGACCTCGAGCATCTGACCGGTGACGAACGCGGCGCGGTCGCTGGCCAGGAACGCGACGACGTCGGCCAGGTCCTCGGGGGTGCCGCGACGCTTGAGGCACTGCTGCTCGATCACGTGCCGGCTATAGCCCTCGGGGTCGGGGTGGATCGTCTCGCCGCCGGTGGGGAACGCGCCCGGCGAGACCGTGTTCACCCGGACGTTGAGCTCCCCCACCTCCCGCGCGAGCGCACGCGTGAAGCCCACCATGCCGCCCTTGGAGGTGACGTACGGGAGGATCTTCGGCATCCCGACGAGGAACGTGATTGAGCCGATGTTGACGATCGAACCGCCGCCGCGGCGCGCCATCTCCGGCACGACCGCCCGCGCCATCACGTAGAGCGAGCGGAGGTTCGTGTCGATGACGCGATCGAACTCCTCGATCTCGTACTCGTCCCACGCCCGCGACGGGTAGATCGCGGCGTTGTTGACGACGATGTCGACGCCGCCGAACGCCTCAGTCGCCGCCGCGACGACGCCGGCGCCGAAGTCGGGCGTCGACACGTCGGCGATGTGACCGGCGACCTCGCCGTGCGCCCGCAGGCGGTCGACGAGCGCGGCGTTGCGCTCCGGGTTGCGGTCCACCGCCAGGCAGCGGGCGCCCTCGCGCAGCAGGCGGACCAGCATCGCCTCGCCGAGCCCGCCGCCCGCTCCGCCGGTGACGACCGCGACCTTACGCGCGAGCCCCAGATCCATCCAGGCTCCTCACGCCGAGCTCGTCCATGATCGCCGCGGTCTCGCGGTAGGCCTCCTCGACCCACTCGACGATGCGGTCCGGGTCGGGCGAGTACTCCAGCTCGATCGACACCGTCCCGTCGGCGTAGCCGCTGTCGACGACCGCCTGCAGGTAGTCGCGGATCGGCGTGACGCCGCGGCCCGGGGGCAGGTCGCCGTGGACCTCGCCGTCGCAGTCGGACAGGTGAACGTGGCCGATCATGCCGCGCAGCTCGGCGACGTCGGCGAACGACGCCCCGGAGAGGTGCAGATGCGAGATGTCCGCGTTGGCCAGCACGCGCGGGTGGCCGACGTCGCGGATGAAGCGGGCCAACTCGTGGACGTCCTTGACGAGCGCCTGCGAGAACGGCTCCAGCTCGATCACGAGGTCGACGCCCTTCGCGTCGGCGTCGGCCGCCACAGTGCGGAGGTTCTCGACGGCGGTCTGCCAGATCGCCTCGGCCGGGAACACCTCGTTGTCCCAGTAGTACTCGCCGATCACGACGAGGACGTTGCGGGCGCCGAAGAACGCGGCCTGGTCGATGTAGGCGCGCGTGCGATCGAGCGCGAAGCGCCGCACCGACGGGTTGAAGTCGACCAGCCCGAAGTTCACGCACACGCACGAGCGGATCGGCAGCCCGACCTCCTCCGCGGTGTCGCGGATCAGCGTGCGGGTCGCGTCGTCGATGTCGAGCGGGTCCTCGAAGACGTCGTAGGTGTCGAAGCCGATCTCCTTGGCCTTGCGGATGCCGTCCTCGATCCCGACGTGGGTGTCGCCCCACGCGGAGCTGATGATGCCGAGCTCGAGCGCCATGGTGCTGCTCCTTTGGTGGTGGTCGTGGTGGTGTTCGGTCAGGACGCGACGGCGACGGGGACGGCGACCTCGGCGACGGCGACGAAGCGGCGCTCGCGCAGCGACCGGTAGCCCGCCTCGACGAGCGCCATCGTCCCGAGGTTGTCGCGCCCGGAGATGGGCAGCGGCGCGCCGTCGACGGCGGCGAGCAGGGCGCCCATCGTGCCCTGGAACGCGTCGGGGAACCAGACCTCGGGCCAGCGCGGCTCGAGCACGACGCCGGGCGTCCGGGTGCTCGCGTAGCGCAGCGTGCTCGGCGTCCGCGCCGGATAGGACGGCCAGCCGATGTGGCCCCACGCGAGCCCCTCGGTGCCCTCGACGCGCCACTTGATGTAGATGTCGCCCTCGCCGCCCTCGCGCACCGGGCCGGTCCACACGTCGTCCCAGGCGCTGGCGCGCATGCCGTCCTCCCACTCGAGGACGTAGAGGCACACGCCGTCGCGGTGCGGGAACGCGGTCCGCGGGTCGGGCCGGGCGCTGACGTAGATCCCCTCGGGGTCGCCGAAGAGGTGGCGGAAGACGTCGATGTGGTGGATCGACATGTTCGCCAGCGTGAGGCGATCGGTGCCCTGCAGGAACTCCTGCCAGTGCGGGATCGCGCGCATCTCGATCGTGGCGAGGACCGGCTCGCCCAGGTCGCCGCGGTCCAGGAGCGTCTTCAGCGCCCGGATCGACTGGTCGTAGCGCATGTTCTGGTTGACCGCCAGGAGCGGCCCGCCCTCGCACGCCTCGACCGCGGCGAGCGCCGCGCCGTAGTCGGCGGCCAGCGGCTTCTGGGCGAGGATGCCGCGGATGTGCGGCCGCTCGGCGGCGGCCGCGACGATCTCCGGCTGGACCGCCGGCGGGAACGCGACATCGACGATCTCGATCGCGGGGTCGTCGAGGAGGTCCTCCCAGCGCTCGTGCACGGTGGGGATCCCGTGGCGCGCCGCGACCTCGCGCGCCCGCTCCGGCCGCCGCGACGCGATCGCCCGCACGTCGAAGCCCGCGTCGCGGTAGGCGACGAGCTGGATGTCGTCGACGATGAAGCCGGCGCCGATCACGCCGATCGGCCGGTCACGACGCTCGGGCAGGTCCGGCATGTGCTGCAGCTGCAGGTCGAGCTGACCCGACACGACTCTCCTCTCCCGCCTGACCATCACGGACATCAGGCGTTCTGAACTCCTTACAGCCGTATCTCACCAGTGGGCGCACTGTCAAGCGCCAGCGTCCGCAGTTTCGACTTGACACAGGGAGCGGCCGCGCGGTAGTGCTTCAGATATCTGCTGTTCAGATCACCTGTCTTCCGAACGGAAGCCGGGAAGAGGAGGAGAGACGTGTTGCGACGCAACCGGCGGCTCGCGTTGGCCGCTGCCCTGACGGGGCTCGTCGTGGCGGCCGCCGGCTGCGGCAGCGCCACCGACGACGCCGCCACCACCGGGTCGGCTGGATCGACCGCAGCGGCCGAGCAGGACGGGCCGTTCACGATCGCCTTCCAGCAGCCGCTGGGCGGCCAGCCGTGGCGCGAGATGGGGCTCGCCACCCTGCAGAACCTGGCCAACCAGCCGGAGTACAAGGACAAGGTGCGCCTGAAGATCGTGCGCACCCAGAACAACGATCCCGCGCAGCAGCTCGCCGCGATGCGCAACCTCGTCGCCGAGGGCGTCGACCTGATCATGTTCGACCCGGCCTCGCCGACCGGCGCCAACCCGGCGATCGCGCAGGCCAAGGCGGCGGGCATCCCGGTGATGGCGGCCGGCGGCCCCGTGAGCTCGGAGGACGCCTACGTGGTGTCGACCGACTGGAACAAGGCCGGCGAGCTGGGCGCGCAGTGGCTCGTCGACAACATGGAGGGCGACCGCAAGAACGTGGTCGTGCTCGAGGGCTTCAAGGGCGTCCCGATCAACGAAGACGCGATGCCGATCGTGCGCAAGACGCTCGAGGACGGCGGCGCGAACATCATCGCCCAGGACGCCAACGGGTGGGACGAGGCCGAGGCCCAGAAGAAGATGGCCGCGATCCTGCGCTCCCACGACGACATCGACGGGGTCTACTCGTTCCTCACCGGCGGGCAGGGCGTGCCGGAGGCGTTCAAGCAGGCCGGCCGCGACTTCGTCCCCGTGGTCGGCGGCTCCGGCTACAACGGCGAGGCTTGCACGCTCGCCGAGTACAAGGACGAGGGCCTGACCGGCAACATGGTGTCGGGCCAGCCGGCGATCTACGCCAAGGGCCTGGAGCAGGCGATCAAGATCCTCGAGGGCGAGGAGGTCCCCCGCGAGCAGTTCTTCGACCCGCTGCAGGTGACGACCGAGGACGCCGAGGCCACGTGCCTCCCCGACAAGCCGCCGCTGTTCGCGATCGGCTACGAGTTCCCCGGCCTGAACCTGCCGCTCGAGGACACCCTGAAGTACTACAAGGGCTCCTGAGGTGCTGGCGGCGCGCGCTCTCAGCAAGCGCTACGGACCCATCGTCGCCGTCGAGGAGGTCGACCTGACCTGCCTCGGCGGCGAGGTCCACGCGCTCGTCGGCGAGAACGGCGCCGGCAAGTCCACGGTGGCAAAGATCCTCGCCGGCGCGGTCCGCGCCGACGCCGGCGAGGTCACCGTCGGCGGGGTGGCGCTCCCGGGCGGCGACGTCCGGGCCGCGCACCGCGCCGGCGTCTACTGCGCGTTCCAGGAGCTGGCGCTCGTCCCGGACTGGACGGTCGCGGAGAACCTGGCGCTCGTCGACCGCCCGCTGCGCGGCCGCTTCTCGCGCGCGCGGGCGATCGCCGGGGCGGTCGACACGCTCGCCCGCCTGGAGCTCGACCACCTCGACCCACGGGCGGTCGTCGGCGACCTGCCCCTGGCCGACCGCCAGCAGCTCGAGATCGCGCGCGCCCTGACCGGCGACGTCCGCGTGCTGCTGCTCGACGAGGCGAGCTCGGCGCTCACCCCGCCCGGCGTGCGATGGCTGTTCGCCCGCATCCGGGAGCTGACCGCGCGCGGGGCGGCCGTGGTGTACGTCAGCCACCGGCTCGGCGAGCTCGCCGAGATCGCCGACCGCGGCACGGTCCTGCGCGACGGGCGCGTCGTGGACCACTTCACGCGCGGGAGCTGGACCGAGGACGAGCTGATCACCGCGATGGCGGGCCAGCCGGCCGAGCGCGCCCACCCGCGTCCCGCGCCGGCCCGGACCGAGACCGTGCTCGAGGTCGAGGGCCTCACCGCGCCCGGCCTCGACGACATCGCGCTGCGGCTGCGCGCGGGCGAGGTGCTCGGCGTCGGCGGCCTGCAGGGCCACGGCCAGGCCGAGCTGCTGCGCGCGCTCTACGGCGCGCTGCCCGCGCACGCCCGCCGCTGGGAGGTCGCCGGACGCCGCGTGCGCCGGATGACGCCCGTCCAGGCGGTCCGCGCCGGGCTCGGGTTCGTGCCCGAGGACCGCAAGCGCCAGGGCCTGGCGCTCACGCACTCGGTCGGCGAGAACCTCCTGACACCGTGGCTGCGCGCCGCGGGTCCGGGCGGCACGCCGCTGCTGCGGCGCGAACGCGCGTGGGTGGACCGCGTCCTCGCCGCGCTGGCTGTGAAGACGACCGGCCCCCGCCAGCCGGTCGGCGCGCTCAGCGGCGGCAACCAGCAGAAGGTCGTGTTCGGACGCTGGCTGGACCGGGACCGTCGCGCCGTGCTCCTGCACGACCCGACGCGCGGCATCGACGTGCGCGCCAAGCACGAACTGTACGAGGCGATCGTGCGCCTCGCGGGCGAGGGCGTGGGCGTCATCTGGTTCTCAACGGAGGTGGAGGAGCTGGTGCACACCTGTCATCGGGTGGTGGTGCTGTACCGCGGCGCGATCGCCGACGAGCTGGCCGGCGAGCGCCTGACCGCGGACGCGGTCGTCGGCGCGGCCGTGGGACGGACGGCGGTGGCGTCGTGAGCGTCGCCGTCCCGGCCCGCGGGCGCGGGCTCGCGCGCCTGACCGACGGGTTCGCCGGTCTGCGCCGCCAGGGGGCGATCACGCCGCTGGCCGCCTTCGCGGTGATGCTCGCCGTCTACACGGCCATCAACCCCGACCTCTTCACGCGCATCCAGCTCCAGACGTTGGCCAACCTGATCGCGCCACTCGCGCTCGTCGCGCTCGCGGAGCTGCTGATCGTCCTGGTCGGCGGCATCGACATCAGCGTCGGCGCCGTGATGAGCCTCGCCGGCGTGATCTTCGCCACGCAGATGGAGGACCACGGCGCAGGGGTGGCGGCGGCCGAGGCGCTCGCCGCCGCCGTCGCCTGCGGGCTGCTCAATGGCGCCCTCGTCGCCTATGGGCGGCTCCCGACGATCGCGACGACGCTCGCCTCGGCGTTCATCTTCGGCGCGCTCGCCAACGAGGTCCTCGACCGCCCTGGCGGGAACGTGCCGGTCGAGGTCACCAACGCGACGAGCGGCGAGCTCGTGCCGTACGTCCCCGCCGCGCTGGTGTGGGTGCTCGGGGCCGGTGTGGTCCTGTGGCTGATCCTCAACCGCACCGTCGTCGGCCGCCAGATCTACGGCGCCGGCTCGAGCGCCTCCGCGCTGCGCGCCTCGGGCCACGATCCGCGCCGCGCCCAGCTCGCCGCGTTCGCGATCGGCGGGGCGCTCACCGCGCTCGCCGCGATCCTGCTCGTCGGCTCGACCGCCACCGGCGACCCCAAGGCCGGCGACCCGTACCTGCTCAACGCGATCGCGGCGGTCGCGCTCGGCGGAGCCGCGTTCACCGGCGGCTCGGGCAGCGTCAGCGGCACGATCGCCGGTGCCGCCGTGCTCGGCACGATCGGCTCGCTGCTCTTCTTCGCGGGGATCGAGTCCTACTGGCAGTACGTGATCGGCTCGCTGATCATCGTCGGCGTCGTCGGGCTGCCCGCGCTGACGCGCATCGTCCGCGGGCGGCGGGGAGCGGTGCGATGAGCGCCCGCTCCGCCGTCCTGCCGCGGCGCGCCGCGTGGCTGGAGGTCACGCGTCGCCTCCCCGCCGCCACCTGGCCGTTCGCGGTCTTCGGGGCGCTGTTCCTGCTCGGCGGCGTGCTGCGACCCAGCCTCCTGTCGCTCGACGGGCTGTGGTCCACCGCCGCCTTTGCGATGATCCTGGCGATCGCGTCGGCCGGGCAGACGATCGCGATCGTCCAGGGCGGCATCGACCTGTCGATCGCCAACACGATCACGGTCGCCGCGCTCACGTTCCTGTCGTCGACCCAGCACGGGACGCTCGTCGCGCTTCTGCTCGCGCTGGCCGCGGGCGCGGCCGTCGGGCTGCTCAACGGCTTGGCGATCGCCGAGCTGGAGATCTCGCCGATCGTGATGACGATCGCGACGAACGGCCTGCTGTTCGGGATCGTCCTTCTCGCGTTCGACTTCTCGCAGCTCACCGACACGCCGCAGATCGCGCGCGACCTGACGTCGGGCAAGATCGCCGTCCTGGGCACCGAGATCCCCGCGATCCTGCCGCTGGGGCTGGCGCTGCTCGTCGGCCTGCAGCTCGTGCTGTCGCGCACCGGCTGGGGCCGGGCGCTCTACCTGATCGGGTCCGCGTCGGAGATGGCCGCGCTGGCGGGGCTGCCGGTGCGGCGCATCCGGCTCCTCGGCTACGTGCTCAGCGGCGTGCTGGGCGCGCTGGCCGGCGTCGTGATCGCCAGCTACTTCGCCCAGACATCCGTGACGATGGGCGACACGTACCTGCTCGGCTCCGTCGCGGCGGTCGTCGTCGGCGGCGCCTCGATCTTCGGCGGCAGCGGCACGCTGATCGGCACGCTCGGCGGCGCGCTCGTCCTCGGCCAGATCGCGACGCTCGTCCCGGTCCTGAACCTCGGGGTGAACGTCCAGCAGCTCATCTACGGGGCGATCATCCTGGCCGTCGTCGCGCTGTACGGCCGGCGCCGGGCGGACGTGTAGGCGGGCTAGAGCTCGACGACGTCGAAGCGGGCATCCGGCGACCACGTCGCCAGATGCCCGCGCAGCGCGTCGACGGCGGCGCGCAGCGCGTCGTCGTCGCACGGCCCGAGCGCGTCGAAGACGAAGAACGCCGAGGTCGTCGCGTCGCCGATCTGGGTGCGGCGGCCCTGGCGCCAGTTCCAGCGCCGGCAGGTGATGCCGGCGTCGTCGCGCCACACGACCTCGCCGGGGTCCGCGGCCTCGGGCTCCGTGCCGTCGCGCGGGTCGAACGGCTCGTCGCCCGTGGCGACGATCAGCCGCAGGGTGCCCTCCAGCGCGCTCGCGTCCTCGCCGCCGACCGGGATCAGGTGCGCGACGCTGACCGCGTTGTAGGCGTCGACGAGGCGGTTGATCGCCGGCAGCTCCCCGCCCTTCAGCACGCGGGCGGCGAGCGCCTCGGCCGAGCACGGGTACCTGCTCGGCTTGGAGCCGAACGCGCTGAACGCCGCCCGCCACGCCGCGATGTGCGGGTGGTCGGCGGCGCGCTGGAGGCCGCGGGCGCGCAGGCTCGCGGCCGCCTCGGCGAGCAGCTCCCGGCTCGCGTCGTCGGACGGGCCGCCCGCCAGCCCCTCCGCGCACAGCACGTGCGCGCGGTAGTCGGGCCAGCGGGCGTGGACCTCCGGATCGACGGCGAAGCGGTCGACGAGCGCGGTCACCGGCCTAGAGGCTCAGCGCCGGCTCGCCGACCGGGACGACGCCCTTCTTGAAGACGATCTCGCCGTCGACGGCGTCGGCGACGACCGCGTCGCCCTCGCCGTACTCGCCCTGCAGCAGCGCCATCGCGAGCTTGTCGACCAGCTGCTTCTGGATCACCCGCTTCAGCGGCCGCGCCCCGTAGGTCGGGTCGTAGCCCAGGTTGCCCAGGAGCGTGCGGGCCTCGTCGGTCAGCGACAGCGTCACGCCGCGCTGGGCCAGGCGCTCGATGACCATCGAGGTCTGCAGCGCCACGATCTCGCCGATCTGCGAGCGGTCCAGCGGCTGGAACTCGACGATGTCGTCCAGGCGGTTGATGAACTCCGGCTTGAAGTGCATCTCCGCGCCCGAGCGGCCGCCCGGGATGTTGCTGGTCATGATCAGCACGACGTTCTTGAAGTCGACCGTGCGGCCCTGGCCGTCCGTCAGGCGCCCGTCGTCCATGAGCTGCAGCAGGATGTTGAAGACGTCGGGGTGCGCCTTCTCGATCTCGTCGAGCAGCACGACGCTGTAGGGCCGGCGGCGGACCGCCTCGGTGAGCTGGCCGCCCTCCTCGTAGCCGACGTAGCCCGGGGGCGCGCCGACCAGCCGCGAGACCGCGTGCTTCTCCATGTACTCCGACATGTCGATGCGGACCATCGCCTGCTCGGAGTCGAACATGAACTCCGCCAGCGCGCGGGCCAGCTCGGTCTTGCCGACGCCGGTCGGGCCGAGGAACAGGAACGTGCCGATCGGCCGGTTGGGGTCCGACAGGCCCGCCCGCGAGCGGCGCAGCGCGTCGGACACGGCGCGCACGGCCTCGTCCTGGCCGACGACGCGACGGTGCAGGCGCTCCTCCATGTGGACGAGCTTCTCGACCTCGCCCTCCATCAGGCGCGCGACCGGGATGCCGGTCCAGCGGCCGACGACCTCGGCGACGTCCTCGGAGGTGACCTCCTCCTGCAGGAACTTGGTCTCGCGCTCCTCGCCCTCGCGGGCCTCGCCCTCGGCGACCTTCTTCTCCAGCTCGGGGATGACGCCGTAGCGCAGCTCGGCGGCGCGGCTGAGGTCGCCCTCGCGCTGCGCCCGCTCGAGCTCGACGCGCGCGTGCTCGAGCTGCTCCTTGGCCTCGCTGAGGCCCTTGATCGCGTCCTTCTCGGCCTGCCACTCGGCCTTCATCGCGTCGGAGCGCTCGCGCAGGTCGCTGAGCTCGCGCTCGATCGCCTCGCGGCGCTCGGCCGACGCCTCGTCCTTCTCCTTCTCCAGCGACGTCAGCTCGATCTCCAGCTGCATGATGCGCCGGTCGAGCACGTCGATCTCCTCGGGCAGCGAGTCGATCTCGATGCGCAGCCGCGACGCCGCCTCGTCGATCAGGTCGATCGCCTTGTCGGGCAGGAAGCGGTCGGCGATGTAGCGGTGGCTGAGGGTGGCCGCCGCGATCAGCGCGCTGTCCTGGATGCGCACGCCGTGGTGCACCTCGTAGCGCTCCTTCAGGCCGCGCAGGATCGCGATCGTGTCCTCGACGGTCGGCTCGCCGACCATCACCGGCTGGAAGCGGCGCTCCAGCGCGGCGTCCTTCTCGATGTGCTTGCGGTACTCGTCGAGCGTCGTCGCGCCGACCGCGCGCAGCTCGCCGCGCGCCAGCATCGGCTTCAGCAGGTTGGCGGCGTCGACCGCGCCCTCCGCGGCGCCGGCGCCGACGATCGTGTGCAGCTCGTCCATGAACAGGATGACCTGGCCGCCGGCCTCCTTGATCTCGTTCAGGACGGCCTTCAGGCGCTCCTCGAACTCGCCGCGGTACTTGGAGCCGGCCAGCAGCGCGCCGATGTCGAGCGCGATCACGCGCCGGTCGCGCAGCGACTCGGGCACGTCGCCGGAGACGATGCGCTGGGCCAGGCCCTCGACGATCGCGGTCTTGCCGACGCCGGGCTCGCCGATCAGCACCGGGTTGTTCTTCGTGCGGCGGCTCAGCACCTGCACGACCCGGCGGATCTCCTCGTCGCGGCCGATGACCGGGTCGAGCTTGCCCTCCTCGGCGGCCGCGGTGAGGTCGACGCCGAACTTCTCCAGCGCCTGGTACTTGTCCTCGGGGTTCTGGTCGGTGACGCGATGCGCGCCGCGGACCTGCTCGAGCGCCTCGGTCAGCGCGGCCTTGGTGGCGCCGAGCGCGCGCAGCGCCTCGCCGGCCTTCGAGTTGTGGCCGGCCAGCGACAGCAGCAGGTGCTCGGCGGAGACGTACTCGTCCTTCAGCTCGCGCATCTCGTGCTCGGCCGCGCGCAGCACGGCGACGAGCTCGGACGACGGGCCGGCGGCCTCGCCGCCGGCGGCGATGGTGGGCAGCGCGTCGAGCGCGGGCTGCACCTCGCGGCGCACCGCCTCGGGCGACACGCCCAGCTTGCGCAGGACCGGCGGGACGATGCCGCCGTCCTGCTCCAGGAGGACCACGAGCAGATGCTCGGGCGTCACCTGCGGGTTGCGCCGCCGCTCGGCGAGCTGCCCGGCCGCCGCGATGGCCTCCTGGGACTTGATGGTGAAACGATCCGGATTCATAGGTCCTTCGTAAAAAGATCTCAGTCTTACTGACTGAGATTGTGACACACGCGTGATCGCTTGGCAAGCGGAGTCGACGGACGTCACGTCCGGCGCAAGAGCGCCGCGCATCGTCACGTCGGCGCCGTTGTCGGATCGAGCTCGCGATGCGACCGCGACACGACAACGGCGCGCGCGGCGGGTCGGAGCAGCGGCAGCGAGGGAGGGTGGGCGGTGGTCCCGGCGCGCACCCGCGCGCCCGCGCCACCCGCGCGAGCGGCCGAGGGCTGAAAGGCGGGCAGGCGCGGAGCGCCCCGCTCGGACTAGCCGAAGGTCGGGTCCGGCTCGATGTCGATCGACAGCAGCAGCGGCTCGGTCCGCTGCGCGAGGCCGGGCATGACCTCGTCGAGAACCGCGATGAGCTCGGCGTGGTCGGAGATGCGCCGCGCGGGGCAGCCGAAGCCGCGCGTGACCGCGGCGACGTCGACCTCCTCGAAGGCCGGCCACGGCGCGGGCTGCTCCGTGCGCTCGGCCAGGCGGTCCATCACCGCGTAGCGGCCGTTGGCCATGACGATCCACAGCGCGCCGGCCTCGTAGCGGGCCGCGCTCCACATCGCCTGGATCTGGTACAACGAGGCGCCGTCGCCGACGATCGCCACGACGGGCCGGTCGGGGCAGGCCATGCGCAGCCCGGCGGTGGCCGGCACCGCGAACCCGAGGCCGCCCATCGCGGCGCTCACGAAGCCCAGCGGCGTGCGCGCGGGCAGCCGCCGCTCCATCTCCGGGCGGCTGGACGGCGACTCCTCGACGAGGATCGTGTCGGGCGCCAGCCGCTCGGCCAGCGCGGCGAGCACGTGCGCGGCGCGCAGCGGCTCCCCCGGCGCCGGCGGGTCGGGCGGCGCCGGGCGCGCGAACGGGTCGCCGACCGAGTCGGGCCGCTGGGCGACGCGGTCCAGCAGCGCCGCGCATACCTGCGCCGGCGAGCCGATGACGGCCAGCTCGGCGATCGAGCGGTGCGCCTCGTCGGGATCGTCGGTGACCACCGCGACGCGCGTGCCGGGCTCGACCAGCGCGCCGGGCTCGTACACGTACTGGCGGAACGCGGGCGCGCCGACCGCGAGGATCACGTCGTGCGGCGCGAGCCGGGCGCGCAGCCGCGCGCGGTCGAACGGCAGGTGCCCCATGAAGCGCGGGTGGTCCTGCGGGAAGCCGGGCAGGGCGCCGAACGACTCCTGGTACACCGGCGCGCCGAGCCGGTCGGCGAGCGCGACGAGCGCGCGCCAGGCGTCCTCGCTGGCCGCGCCGGCGCCGGCGACGATCCCCGGGGCGTCGGCGTCGTCGAGCAGCGCCGCGAGCGCGTCGGCCGACGCCGCGTCGACCGCCGGCGGGCGCAGCACGCGGCGCGCGGCGGCGGACGTGTGCGCGTCGGGCGCGGGCGCCAGCCAGTCGTCCATCGGCACGATCACGACGGCCGGGCCGCGCCAGGTCGTCGCCTCGTGGACGGCGCGCTCGATCGCCCCGGGCACGTCCTGGGGCAGCAGCGGCTGCTCCACCCACACCGGGTACTCGCCGCCGAGGCCCTCGAGGCGCCCGGTCAGGAACGGCTCCATCGCGACGTGGCGGCGGTCCTGCTGGCCGACGACCACGACGAGCGGCGCGCGGTTGACCCGCGCGGTGGCGAGCGCGGCGACCGCGTTGCCCAGGCCCGCGGTGGTGTGCAGCAGCACGAAGGCGGGCGCGCCGCGGCCGATCGCGTAGCCGGTCGCCATGCCGACCACCGACCCCTCGTGGAGGCCGAGGACGAACCGCAGGTCCTCGGGCAAGCCGGCCAGCAGGGCGACCTCGGTCGACCCGGGGTTGGAGAAGATCGTGGTGAGGTCGTGGCGGCGCAGGACCTCGAAGGTCGCGTCGCGCACGGTCACGGGTGCGCTCGTCGGACTCACCCGCGGCAGCCTAGACGGCGGCCCGCATCCCGGCAACAAACCATTTGACAATTTGGCGTGCGCGCATGAGCATGGCGCCCATGCGAGTCGCGATCGTCGGAGGCGGGGGCGGCGTCGGGGCTTCGGCGGCGTTCAACCTGCTCGTGGGCGGAGGCGCGCACGACGTGGTGCTCGTCGACGCCCGGCGGGAGATGGCGATCTCCCACGCGCTCGACCTGGAGCAGGTGCTCGAGCTCGCCCCCGGCGGCAGCATCCGCGACGGGGACCCCGGCGACGTGGCCGCCGCCGACGTCGTGGTGCTCGCCGGCGGCGCCCCGCTGAAGGTCAACACGACGCGGCTGGCCTACCTCGAGGACAACGCCGCGATCGTGCGCGAGAACCTCTCGTGGCTGCCCGACGGCTGGCCGGGCGTGCTGCTGATGGTCACCAACCCCGTCGACGCGCTCGTCACCTGGACGCACCGCCACACCGGGATCGACCGCCGCCGGGTCGTCGGCTACACGCTCAACGACAGCCTGCGCATGCGCACGGCGATCGGCCAGCAGCTCGGGATCGAGCCCGGCCGCGTCGAGGCGTGGGTCCTCGGCGAGCACGGCGACGCGACCGTGCCGCTGTGGGACCGGATCCGGATCGACGGCGAGCCGGCCGCGCTCGACCCCGAGGTGCGCGAGGCCGCCGCCGAGTGGATGGGCTCCTGGTACCGCCGCCACGTCGCGCTGGACTCCGGGCGCTCGTCGACCTGGACGTCGGGCCTGGGGATCGCGCGGATGATCGCCGCGCTCGAGGCCGGCGGCGACGAGCCGTGGCCCGGCTCGGTCGTGCTCGAGGGCGAGTACGGCCTGTCCGACGTCGCCGTCGGGGTGCCGCTGCGCCTCGGCCTCGGGGGCGTGCGCGAGATCGTCGAGTGGGATCTCGGAGCCGAGGCCGCCGCCGGGCTGGCCCGCGCCGCCGAGGTCGTCGCCGGCGTCGCCGACGACCTCGACGCGCAGCCCTCGCCCGCCTGAGCCGCGGATGCGAAGATCCGCGTGTGAGCACGCGGCCGGATACGCGGCGCACCGACGCCAGCCAGCAGGTGGCGCTGGAGATCCGCCGTCACCTGGAGCGCAGCGGCCTGCGGCCGGGCGACCGGCTCGGCACCGAGGCCGAGCTGGCCAGCGAGTTCGGCGTCAGCCGCCCGACGCTGCGCGAGGCGCTGCGGCTGCTGGCCGGGTCGCACCTCGTGCGGGCCTCGCAGGGCCGCAACGGCGGCATCTTCGTCGCCAGCACGCCGCGCGAGGGCATGGGCCGCTCGATGAGCGAGTCGGTGGCGACGATGATCGCCGCCGAGAGCGTCTCGTTCGACGAGCTCATGCAGGGGCGCGAGTTCATGGAGGCGCCGCTGGCCGCGCTCGCCGCCGAGCACCGCACCGACGCGACGCTCGAGGAGCTGGAGCGGGCGGTGGCGGAGGCCGAGCTGCACGAGCCCGGCACGCCGCCGTTCAACGAGGCCGACGCCGCGTTCCACCGCGCGATCGCCGAGGCGGCCGGCAACGAGCTGCTGATGGCCTTCACGAGCTGGATCCTCGACGTGCTCCAGCCGCACCTGCACGAGGAGGTGGGCCGGTACGTGCGCAAGGAGGACGTCCTCGCGCAGCACCGGGCCATCCTGCGCGCGATCCGCCGCCGTCAGCCGGCGGCCGCCGAGAAGGCGATGCGCGCGCACATCGCGCACGTGCGCACCCTCCTCGCCGACCAGCCGCCGGCCGCGGCGGACGACGTCACGCGTCCAGCGCCACCCACACGCTCTTGATCTCGGTGTAGATGTCGAGCGCGTACTTGCCCATCTCGCGGCCCCAGCCGCTGGCGCCGAAGCCGCCCCACGAGGAGGAGGCGTCGACCGGGTTGGCCATGTTCACGAACACCGTGCCGGCGCGCACGCGGGCGGCCAGGTCGTGGGCCTTGGCGACGTCCCGCGTCCACACCGAGGCGGCCAGGCCGTACTCGGTGCTGTTGGCGAGCGCGGCCAGCTCGTCCGGGTCGTCGTAGGGCACGACCGACAGGACGGGGCCGAAGACCTCCTCCGTGGCGGTCGGGTGGTCGGGGGCGACGTTGTGCAGGACGGTCGGGCGGAAGAAGTGCCCGGTCTCCAGGTCGCCGTCGGCCTTCTCGCCGCCGGTGACGAGCTCGGCGCCCGCCTCGACGCCGCGCTGCACGAGGCCCTGGACCTTCTGCAGGTGCTCGTCGGAGACCAGCGGCCCGAGCTCGGTGCCCTCCTCCAGGCCGTGGCCGAGGCGCATCTGCTCGACGGCGCGGGCGCAGCGCTCGGCGAACTCGTCGGCGCGGCTGCGGTCGACGAAGAAGCGGCTGTACGCCGCGCACACCTGGCCGCTGTTGAGCAGCGCGCCCTGCAGCGCGCCGCCGACGGCCGCCTCGAGGTCGGCGTCGCCGAGGATGATCACCGGGGTCTGGCCGCCCAGCTCGAGCGTGACCCGCTTCAGGTTCCCCGCCGACGCGCGCACGATCTCGCGCCCGACCTCGGTCGAGCCGGTGAACGAGACCTTGTCGATGCCGGGATGCTCGGAGATCGCCTTGCCCGCCTCCGGGCCGCCCGTGACGACGTTCACGACGCCGTTCGGGATGCCGGCCTCGTCGAGGATCTCGGCCAGGCGCAGCGTCGACAGCGGGGTCTGCTCGGCCGGCTTGACGACGCACGTGTTGCCGCACGCGAGCGCCGGGGCGATCTTCCACGCGCCGATCAGCACGGGGAAGTTCCAGGGCGTGATCATGCCGCAGACGCCGACCGGCTCGCGGCGGGTGTAGTTGAACACCTTCACGAGCGGGAACGAGTTGGGCAGGACGTCGCCGTCGATCTTCGTCACCCAGCCCGCGTAGTAGCGGAAGTGCTCGGCCAGCGCCGGCAGCACGACCATGCGGGAGATCGCCAGCGGGCGGCCCTGGTCGGCGGTCTCGAGCGCGGCGAGCTCGTCGGCGTTCTGGTCGATGAGGTCGGCGACGCGCCACAGCAGCTGGGCCCGGGCGGCCGGCGCCATCTCGCGCCAGGCCGGGTCCTCGAACGCGGCCCGGCCGGCGTCGACCGCGCGATCGACGTCCTCCTTGCCACCGTCGGCGACCATCGCGAGCAGCTCGCCGTTGCCCGGGTCGCGGGTCTCGAACAGCTGGCCGCTCGCGGGCTCGACCCATTCGCCGCCGATGAAGTGCTTGCCGGCGTTCGTGGGGGGCGCGATGGTCATGAGATGGGAACCTCCGTTGGCTCGTGGTGGTGCGCGGGGCGGCGCTCGCCCAGCGCGGTGGTGATCAGGTCCGAGGCGCGCTCGCCGATCATCACGGTGGGTGCATGCGTGTTGCCGGTCGTCACCTGCGGCATCACCGACGCGTCGGCGACCCGCAGGCCGTCGACGCCGTAGACGCGCAGCTCGGGGTCGACGACCGCGCCCTCGTCGATCCCCATGCGGCAGGTGCCGACCTGGTGGTGGTAGGTGATCGCCTGCTCGGCGATGAACGCGCGCAGCTCGGCGTCGGACGTGACGCCGGGGCCGGGCAGGATCTCGGTCGGCTCCCAGTGCGCGAGCGCCGGCTGGCGGCCGATCTCCCGGCACAGCTTGACCGCGAACAGCATCGCCTCGACGTCGGCCTCGCGCGTCAGGAGCGCCGGGTCGAGGTGCAGCGGGGCGGTCGGGTCGGCCGACGTCAGCGTGAGCGCGCCGCGGCTGGCCGGCCGCACGATCCCGGCGTTGACGGTGAAGCCGTGCTCGGGGCCGCTGACCCCCTCCGGATACAGCGGGATGTGGAAGAACAGCGGCTGGATGTCGGGCCCGGCGAGGTCGCTGCGGCTGCGCCAGAAGAGCTGGCCGTGCAGCGGCTGCAGGCCCGGCAGGCACGGCGGGACCTCGCGGGCGGCGCCGAAGATGACCGGCACGATCACGTGGTCGTGCAGGTTGGCCCCGACGCCCGGGGCGTCGACGCGCACGTCGATGCCGTGCCGGCGCAGCTCGCCCTCGGGCCCGATGCCCGACAGCATCAGCAGCCGCGGCGACTCGATCGTGCCCGCGCACACGACGACCTCGTGCTCGGCGTGCAGGATCTCGGTCGCGCCGCCGCCCGCGTCGATCTCGACGCCGCTGCAGCGCTCGCCGTCAAAGACGAGCCGCAGGGCGCGGGCGTTCGTGCGGACGGTCAGGTTCGGCCGGTCGGCGACCGGGCCCAGGAACGCGCGCGCGGTGCTGTGGCGCCGCCCGTCGCGGATCGTGAGCTGGCAGATCCCGACGCCCTCCTGGCGCTCCCCGTTGCAGTCGTCGTTGCGGGGGATGCCGAGCGCCTGCGCGGCGGCGATGCCGTCGGCGATCACCGGGTGCGGCTCGTAGCGCGACATGACGCGCAGCGGGCCGCCGGCACCGTGGTAGGCGTCCTCGCCGGCGTCGAAGTCCTCGGAGCGCTTGAACAGCGGCAGGACGTCGTCGAAGGCCCAGCCCCGGTTGCCCAGGTGCGCCCAGGTGTCGTAGTCGCTGCGGCTGCCGCGCACGTAGATCATCCCGTTCAGGGCGCTCGAGCCGCCGAGCACCCGCCCGCGCGGCCAGTGCAGCGCGCGGTCGGCGCACGCCCGCTGCGGGGCGGTGCGATAGCCCCAGTCCTCGGGGCCGTCCCACAGCTCGAACAGCCGGCCGGGGTCGTGGATGGCCGGGTTCTCGTCGGGACCGCCGGCCTCCAGCAGGAGCACCTCGAGATCCGCCTCGACCAGCCGGCGTGCGATCACGGCGCCCGCCGAGCCCGACCCGACGACGATGACGTCTGCGCTCTCCATTCCGCCTCTCTCCTCTCGACGCGGACGTTCAGTGTCCGCCCTCACGGGCCGGCGCGCTTGCAGGCCCGAGCACAGGGCTTGCGCGTCCGTGCACCGCGCCGCGATCAGGCGGCGTCGCGGCGGTACTGCGAGGGCGCGCACCCGTACGCGGCGCGGAACAGGCGGCTGAAGTGCGCGGGATCGGTGAACCCGTGGCGCAGCGCGATCGCGCTGACGCTCTGGTCGCCGAGCGCCGGGTTGGCGAGGTCGCGGCGGCAGCGCTCCAGGCGGCGCTCGCGGATCCAGCGCGAGACGCTGACCCCGTCGGCGGCGAACAGCTTGTAGAGGTAGCGGCGCGAGACGTAGTGCTCGGCGGCGATGCGGTCCGGCGTCAGCTCCGGGTCGCCGAGGTGCGCGTCGATGTACTCGCGCATGCGCCGGGCGAGCTCGTCGCGGGCCGACGCGTCCAGGCCGCTGCGCTGGCGCAGCTGGGCGCTGCACAGGTTCTCGACGAGCGAGACCGCGCTCTGCGCGGCGCTCTCGACCTCGGAGGTGACCGCGTCGGCCTGCGCCAGGCGCGACAGGCGGTCCAGGAACGGGGCCAGGAGCCAGCCGACGCCGTGCCCGCCGGGCACCGACGTGGCGGTGATCCGCGACATGCGCTCCGGGCTGACCGACAGCGCCGACTGGGGCAGCATGCAGATGAGCAGCCGCAGCGGCGTGCGCGTGTCGATCGCGTAGGGCCGCGAGCAGTCGCAGATCGTGAAGTCGCCGCTGCCGATGACGGTCTCGCGCCCGTCCTGGCGCACGACCATCGACCCCTCGACGACGAAGTTCAGCTTGTAGTAGGAGCCGTCGGTGTGGTCGACGAGGCGCGGGGTGCGGGCGACCATGTGCGGCGTGGCGGCCAGCTCGCAGAGCTGGACGTCGGCCAGCGGCCCGCCGCGCATCCAGCCCGCGAACGGGCGGCGCGGCGCCGGGTCGAACTCGAGCGGCACGAACATGCGCGAGCTCGCCTCGGCCCAGTAGCCCTTGCGGTCGGCCGGCGCGACCGCCGCGGTGTCGACCATCGTGGCCATCGTCTCCTCTCCCGTCCGGCGGACGGGCGCCGCCGGCGGTGCCGAGAGTCTACGGGAGGCGGGCGGGACGGTACGGTGCCCGGCGTGACGGAGCGGACGAGCGGCGGATCGCAGACCCTCGAGCGAGGGCTGCGCGTCCTGCGCGTGCTCGCCGACCACCCCGACGGGCTGTCGGTGTCCGAGCTGGCGGCGGCGCTCGGGACGCACCGCGCGGGCATCTACCGGCTGCTCGCGCCGCTCATGGACCAGCGCCTCGTCGTGCGCGGCGAGGACGGCCGCCACGTGCTCGGGGCCGGGCTGATCGAGCTGGCCAGCCGGGTCCGCCCGCGCCTGCAGGAGGTCGCCGTGGCGCAGCTGCGCGGGCTGGCCGACGAGCTGCGCGCGACGGCCGCGCTGACCGTGCGCGACGGCGAGGAGGCCGTGGTCGCCGCCGTCGTCGAGCCGCGCAACAGCGACATGCACATCTCCTACCGCGCGGGCCTGCGCCACCGGCTCGACCAGGCGGCGTCGGGCGTCGCGATCCTCGCCGGGCTGCCGCCGCGCGACGGCGAGCGGGCGCAGATCCGCGAGGCGCGCGAGCGCGGCTGGTCGCTGACGTCCAGCGAGCTGCTCCCGGGCGCGACCGGCGTCGGCGCGCCGATCCTCGTGCCCGGCCACGACTGCGAGGCCGCGATCACCGCGGTGTGGACCGACGGGCGCGACCCGGAGTCGGCGGCGCCCGCCGTCGTGGCGGCCGCGCGAGCGATCAGCGCGGCGCTGGGGTAGCCCCGCAGCGCCGCGCCGTCCTCCCCTCCGTCTGTCAGGCGTCCAGGGCGACCCAGACGCTCTTGATCTCGGTGTAGAGCTCGAGCGCGTACTTGCCCATCTCGCGGCCCCAGCCGCTGGACTTGAAGCCGCCCCACGACGAGGCGACGTCGACCGCGTTGGGCATGTTCACGTAGACGCTGCCGGCGCGCACGCGGGCGGCGAGGTCGTGCGCCCTGGCGATGTCGCGCGTCCACACCGAGGCGACGAGGCCGTACTCGGTGTGGTTGGCCAGCCGGGTGAGCTCCTCCTCGTCGTCGTACGGGAGGATCGACAGCACCGGGCCGAACACCTCGTTCTGGGCGGTCGGGTCGTCGGGGCCGACGTTGTGGAGAACCGTCGGGCGGAAGAAGTTGCCCGCGGCCAGGTCGCCGTCGGCGCGCTCGCCGCCCGTGACGAGGTCGGCGCCGGCCTCGACGCCCTGGCGCACCAGGCCCTCCACCTTCTGCAGGTGCTCCTGGGACACCAGCGGGCCGAGGACGGTCTCGGGGTCGTGGCCCGGGCCGATGCGCATCTGCTCGACCGCGCGGGCGGCGCGCTCCGCGAACTCGTCGGCGCGGCTGCGATCGACGAAGAAGCGGCTGTAGGCCGCGCACGCCTGGCCGGTGTTGAACAGCGCGCCCTTCAGGCCCGCCTCGACGGCGGCCTCCAGGTCGGCGTCGCCGAGGATGATCACCGGGTTCTGGCCGCCCAGCTCGAGCGTGACCCGCTTCAAGTTGCCCGCCGACGCCTTGATGATCTCGCGCCCGACCTCGGTGGACCCGGTGAACGAGACCTTGTCGATGCCGGGGTGCTCGGAGATCGCCTGGCCGGCCTCGGGGCCGCCGGTGACGACGTTGACGACGCCCTTGGGGATGCCGGCCTCGTCCATCAGCTCGGCGAGGCGCAGCGTTCCGAGCGGGGTCTGCTCGGCCGGCTTGAGGACGCACGTGTTCCCGCAGGCCAGCGCGGGGGCGAGCTTCCAGGCGGCCATGGGGATCGGCATGTTCCACGGGGTGATGAGGCCGCAGACGCCTACGGGCTCCCGGCGGGTGTAGTTGAACACCTTGACCAGCGGGAACGAGTTGGGCAGGACGTCGCCCTCGATCTTGGTCACCCAGCCCGCGAAGTAGCGGAAGTGCTCGGCGACCGACGGGATCATCACGAAGCGCGAGAGCGTGTAGGGCTGACCCTGGTCGGCGGTCTCCAGCGCGGCGAGCTCGTCGGCGTGCTCGTCGACCAGCTCGGCGACCCGCCACAGCAGCTGGGCGCGCGCGGCCGGCGCCATCTCCCGCCAGGCGGGGTCCTCGAACGCGGCGCGCGCGGCGTCGACGGCCCGGTCGACGTCGGCCTTCGCGCCGTCCGCGAACTCGGCCAGGACCTCGCCGGTCGCGGGGTTGAGCGTCTCGGCCAGCCGGCCCTCGGCGGGGTCCACCCACTCGCCGCCGATGAACTGCTTGCCCGCATGGCTCGGAAGCGCGATCGTCGTCATGCCGGCGAGTGTGGGCGTCCGGAGCCGCAGGCGCTTGGCGGAGCTTGCAGGCGGCTTGCCTGTGCGTGCAGGCCTGGCCGGGGATCAGGCGGCCTGGGCGGCGGCGCGCCGGCGGTACTGCGAGGGGGAGCAGCCGTACGCGGCGCGGAACGCGCGGCTGAAGTGCGCGGGGTCGACGAAGCCGTGGCGCAGCGCGATCTGCGCGACGCCGAGGTCGTCGAGCGCCGGGTCGGCGAGATCCTCGCGGGCGCGCTCGAGGCGGCGCTCGCGGATCCAGCGCGCGACGCTGACGCCGACGTCGGCCTCGAACAGGTTGTAGAGCGAGCGGCGCGAGACGAAGTGCTCGGCGGCGATGCGGTCGGGCGTGAGGTCGCTGTCGCCGAGGTGCTCGTCGATGTAGGCGCGCACGCGGCGGGCCAGCTCGGCGCGGCCCGGCGGGTCGAGCGCGCGCTGGTCGCTGAGCTGCGCGGCGCACAGGCTCTCGACCAGCGCCACGAGGCTGCGCGAGGCGCGCTCGACCTCGCGGCTGACGCCGCCGGGGTCCTGGGCCAAGCGCGCGAGCCGGTCGAGGAATGGCGCCAGCAGCCACCCGACGCCGTGGCCCCCGGGCACCGACGTGGCGGTGATCCGCGCCATCCGCTCGGGGCTGATCGACAGCGCCGCCTGCGGCATCGTGCACGTGAGCAGCCGCAGCGGCGTGCTCGCGGTCAGCGAGAACGGGCGCGAGCAGTCGAAGATCGTGAAGTCGCCGGCGCCGATCTCGGTGGCGCGCCCGTCCTGGCGGACGACCATCGCGCCGTCGACGACGAGGTCGAGCTTGAAGTACGCGCCGTCGGTGGTCTCGGCGAGCTTGGGCGTGCGGGCGACTCCGTGCGGCGAGGCGGCCAGCTCGCACAGCTGCACGTCGGCGAGCGCGCCGCCGCGCAGCCAGCCCCGGAACGGCCGTTCCCGGTCGGGCCGGAACTCGAGCGGCACGGGCATGCGCGAGCTGGCGTCGGCCCAGTAGCCGATCCGGTCCGCGGGGGCGACCGCGGCGGTGTCCAACACCATGCTCATCGCTCTCCTCTCGGCCGCGGCGGCGGGCGCGCGGCGTGGGAGGGAGTCTAGAGGCCGCCGGCTGCTCGCCCGGTCGCGCGCGCTTACGCCATGATCTCGGTGCGCTCGTCGACCCCAGCCGCGCGCACGTCCACGAGCCGGCCCTCGAGGTCGAGGAGGCGCGAGGACTCCTCGTACCAGGAGTCGGGCGCCCTGGTGCCCCAGAACGATCGGCAGCGCGGGTCGGTGACCGACCAGCGCAGCGGCGGGTGATCGGGATCGCCGGTGTAGTAGTCGCACGTGTACAGCTCGATGCGGTGCCCGTCCGGATCGCGCAGATACACGAAGAACGCGTTGGACACCCCGTGGCGGCCCGGGCCGCGCTCGATCGCGTGCACATGCATCCCCGCCGCCAGCTGATCACACACCCGCAACACCGCGGCGGGCTCAGGCAGCCACATCGCGAAGTGATGCAACCGCGGACCCGTCCCCGCGGTCAGCGCGACGTCGTGCACGGTCGGCTTGCGCCGCAACCACGCCCCCGTCAGCTTCTCGTCGGGCCCATCGGTGGAGATGTACTCCGTCGCGCGAAACCCCAGGTCCTGCCAGAACCGAAACGCCGCCTCCGGATCGTTGACATGGAAATTCAGATGATCGAAGCGCAGCACCGGCGCCCCCCGATGCAGATGAAACGCCTGCGTGTGCCGCGCCACATGCGCCATCTCGCAGAAGAACTCCAACGGAAACCCGAACGGATCCTGCACCCGCAACGCCCGCCCCAACCCCGTCTCACCCTCGCTCCAGCGCACCCGGCAACCACGCCGCTCGAACTCCACCGCCAGCCGATCCAGATCCTCCTCCTCACGCACCCGAAACCCGACATGGTCGACCGCCGGCACATCCCCCCGGCGCAACACCAGGCTGTGATGCAGATACTCCTCCCACCCCCGCAGATACGCCACCTCATCGGTGCGCTCGGTCACCAGCATCCCCAACAGGCCCTCATAGAACCCCAGCGACGCCTCCACATCCCGCACCACCAACTCCACGTGCGCGGCACGCAAGATGTCAAACGGCGGATGCTTGACCTCACCGATCAGCGACTCGACTCGGCTCATCGTCGGCTCCCCTACCCGATCGCCGCGGGCTCGTCGGCGCGGGCGAGGAAGTCGCGCACGCGCTGCTTGTACGGCTCGCGGTCGTAGCTGGACACGAACGCGCCCGCCATGCGCACCGGGTCGCCGAAGAAGTAGTACTCGTAGAGCGTCTGGCGCCCGGCGAACGCGCTGATGCACGTGTCCCAGGCCAGGCGGAACAGCCGCACGCGCTCGGTGCCGCTGAGCGTCGCCGACTGCAGGTAGGCCTCGACGTCGTCGCGGGCGTCGCCCATCACGTCGGCCTCGGTGGGCAGCGCCATCAGGCCGCTGGCGCCGAGCTTGCGCAGGATCTCGGGGAATCTCTGGTAGGTGCGCGGGTACCAGTTGCGGTTCGCGTTCAGCGGCGCCCACGCCGGCGTCATCACGCCGAAGCGGTTGGGCTCGGCGTCCGCCTCGGCCGCCCGCACGAGCGCGCGGGACTGCTCCAGCGCGACGATCACCTCGGCGATGTCGGCCTGCACGTGCGGGAAGCCCTCGATCCCGATCGCCTCGGTCATGCACGAGATCAGGCCGAGCAGGTACTCGGTCTTGGCCATCGTGCGCGTGGTGACCTGGTGGGTCATGTGCACCACCGCCGACGTGTCGGTGTAGAAGGCGTTGCACATCTGCGGCTCGCCGAGCAGGAAGCAGCGCTCGTAGGGGACGTGCACGTCGTCGAAGATCACGACCGCGTCCATCTCCTCGAAGCGCGACCCCAGCGGGTGGTCGAAGCGGCTGCGCCCGTAGTCCATCGACTCGCGGCAGATGAACCGCAGGCCCGGCGCGTCGCAGTTGATCGCGAACGCGAACGAGTACGGGGCGTCCTCGGGGTTGCCCTTCAGCACCGTCGACGGGAACACGAGCAGCTCGTCGGCGGTCGGCCCGATCGTCGCCAGCAGCCGCGCGCCGCGCACGACGATGCCGTTGTCGTCCTCGCGCACGATGTGGGCGGTCAGCTTGCCGCCCATCTGCTGGCCGGCGCTCTGGCTGCGGTTGGCCTGCGGCGGGATCAGCGTGTGGGTGGTGAGCAGGTCCTGCTCGCGGACCATCTCGAAGTAGCTGCGGATGTTCTGCGCGAACGCGGGGTCGGCCTGCGCGAACCAGTCGCCCGCCTCGCTCAGCGCCATCAGGCACGAGTTCAGGTAGTCGCCGGTGCGCCCCAGCGTCCCGAGGCTGTCGTCGGCCCACACCTTGAACGCCTCGCGGCGCTTGGCCAGGTCCTCGTGCGTGCGCGGCACCAGGAACGACGTGCCCACCGGATCGCCGGTCGTCGGCGACTCGAACAGCATCGTGTCGCGGTGCTCCGGCGCATGCTGGAGGTCGTACAGCCGCGCGTAGGTGCGCGTCAGGTTGCGGAACGCCGGATGATCGGGAATGCCGCCCTGCAGCGTCTCCCCGCCGATCTGGACGGTCGTCCGCATCTCGCCGAGGCGATCGAGGTACTCCTGTCCCGTGCGCGCGCCCATGTCGTCTCCCCTCTGGGTCCTCTAGATCAGATGCTCGTGGCCGAGCTGGTCGTCGGCCACCGTCGTGAAGCGGCTGGCGTGGTAGCCGAGCGCGTCGCCGTCGCGGAAGTCGAACCCCTGGACCTCGCCCAGGAACAGCGTGTGGTCGCCTCCGTCGTAGGCCCGCCACGGCGTGCACTCCAGGTGCGCCAGCACGCCCGCCAGGCGCGGCGCGTGCTCGCCCTCGGCCCACACCGGCTCGCACTCCGCACCGCCCGCGAACCGGCGTGCCAGCAGCTCCTGCTCGGCCCCGAGCACGTTCACCGTGAACGCGCGGCCGCGCAGGAGGTCATGGGAGCGAGCGCGCTTGGCCACGCTGACGAGCACGAGCGGCGGGTCCAGCGACACCGACGTGAACGAGTTCACGGTGATGCCGTGCCGGCCCTCGGGCCCGTCGAACGTCACGACCGCGACGCCCGTGGCGAAGCGGCCCAGGCAGGACCGCAGCGCCAGGCGCGCGGCCTCCTCCGGATCGACCGCACGACGACGCGGCCGGGATGCGCTCTCCCCCATGGCGGCGATCGTACAGAAATCGCACGCCGCGGACAATAATCGGACGCCCGGTGATCAGCGGCCGGCCGCGCGCTGCTCGTAGGCGGCCACCGTGTGCAGCTTGTGCTCGCGCGCGGCGAGCTCGATCTCGAGCGGCTCGGCGCCGCGCTCGATCAGCTCCAGCAGCGCCTCGTGCTCCTCGATCGACACGCGGCCGCGCATCGGGATGTAGAGGAAGATCGAGCGCCGCAGCGTGTCGAGGCGCTCCTCGATCTGCTGCAGCTCGCGGCGCAGGTGGGCGTTCGGGCAGCGCTCGTGGATGACGTGGTGGAACGCGAGGTTGTGCTGCGACACGGCGAGCACGTCGAGCGCCTCGATCGCCGCGAGCATCTCGCCGTTGATCTCGCGCATCCGCGCGAGGTCCTCGGCGGTCAGCACGGGCGCAGCCAGCGCGGTCGCGTAGCCCTCGAGCACGGCCAGCGTGGCCGTCGCCTCGGTCCAGGAGTCGGCGTCGATCGGCGCGACCTGGGCGCCCTGGTTGCGCACGTAGGTGACCCAGCCCTCGGCCTCCAGGCGGCGGATCGCCTCGCGCACCGGCATCTGGCTGACCTCCAGCTCGCGCGCGAGCGCGTCGATCACCAGCCGGTGGCCGGGGCCGTACACCCCGTCGACGATCCGCTGGCGCAGGACCGCGTACGTGCGCTCCTGCTTGGAGCCGGCCGGCGGCATCAGCCCGCTCCCAGGCGCGGGATGCGGTGGTCGCCGAGAGCCACGTGGATGGTCTCCTGCTCGCAGTAGAACTCGAAGCTGTAGTCGCCGCCCTCGCGCCCGATGCCGCTGCGCTTGACGCCCCCGAACGGGGTGCGCAGGTCGCGCACGTTCTGCGAGTTGACCCAGCACAGGCCGGTGTCGATCGCCTGGGCGACGCGGTGGGCGCGCGTGAGGTCGTTCGTCCACACGTACGCGGCCAGCCCGTACTCCGTGTCGTTGGCGAGCGCGACCGCCTCCGCCTCGTCGGCGAACGGCGTGGCGACGAGCACCGGGCCGAAGATCTCCTCGCGGAACGCGCGCATCGACGGCGTCACGTCGGCGAGGACCGTGGCCTGCAGGTAGTTGCCCTCCGGCAGGTCCGCCGGACGCTCTCCGCCGGCCATCAGGCGCGCGCCGCCGCCGGCCGCCTCCTGCACGTAGCCGAGCACGCGCTCGTGGTGCTCGGGCCGGATCAGCGGGCCCAGCTCGGTGGACGGGTCGAACGGGTCGCCGACGCGGATCCGCTTCGCCCGCGCGGCGACGGCCTCGACGAGGTCGCCGTAGATGCCCTCCTGCGCGATCAGGCGCGAGCCGGCCGTGCAGCGCTGGCCGTTCATGCTGAAGATCTGGAAGACGACGGCGTCGACGAGGCGCTCGAAGTCGGCGCCCGCGTCGTCAAAGACCACGACCGGCGACTTGCCGCCCAGCTCGAACGAGGAGCGCTTCAGCGTGGGCGCGCCGGCGGCCATGATGATCTCGCCGGTCTTCCCCTCGCCGGTGAAGCAGATGAGGTTGACGCCGGGGTGCGCGGACAGCGGCGCGCCGGCGGTCTCGCCGAACCCGTGGACGACGTTGAAGACCCCGTCGGGCAGGTCGGCGTCGGCCATCAGCTGCGCGAGCGCGGTGGCGGTCAGCGGCGACCACTCGGCCGGCTTGAGCACGATCGTGTTGCCGGCGGCCAGGCACGGCGCGATCCGCCAGGTCGACAGCATCAGCGGCGCGTTCCAGGGCATGATCAGCCCGGCCACGCCGACCGGCTTGTGGACGGAGTAGTTGAGGAAGCTGCCGGTCTGCCAGGCGCGGCCGTGGAGCTCCTCGACGACGCCGGCGAAGTAGTCGAAGTTCTCGGCCGCCCGCGCCGCGAGGCCCTTCATCTGCGCGATCGGCATGCCGATGTCGAGGCACTCGAGCGCGATGAAGTCCTGCGCGCGCTCGCGGATGAGGTCGGCGATGCCGCGCAGGGCCTGCGCCCGCTCCTTGGCCGTCATCCGCGGCCAGGGCCCCTCGTCGAACGCGCGCCGGGCGGCGGCGACCGCGGCGTCCACGTCGGCGGCCGTCCCCGCGCTCACCTCCGTGATCGGCGCGTTCGAGGTGGGGTTCAGCGTCTCGAAGGTCTCCCCGGAGACGCCGTCGCGGAAGGCGCCGTCGATGAAGTGTCGCTGGGGCGGGATGGCGGGCAGCTCGGGCATCGACGGAATCGTATCGAACATCCGATCGCCCGTGATAGGCTCCCCGCCGATGGAGCTCGCCGACCTGCGGCCGTCCAAGATCGTCGCCGTCCACCTCAACTACCGCTCCCGCGCCGAGGAGCGCGGCCGGATCCCGTCCGAGCCGTCCTACTTCCTCAAGCCGCCGTCGTCGGTCACGCTCGGCGACGGGCGGGTGGCGCGGCCCGAGGGCTGCGAGTACCTCAACTCCGAGGCCGAGGTGGCCGTCGTGATCGGGACGCGCGTCCGCAACGCGTCGCTCGAGGAGGCCGGCCGCGCGATCGGCTGGATCACCGCCGCCAACGACTTCGGCGTCTACGACCTGCGCTGGGCCGACCGCGGCTCCAACCTGCTGTCCAAGGGCCAGGACGGGTTCACGCCGCTCGGCCCGCGCCTGGTCCCCGCGGACGAGCTCGACCTCGGCGCGCTCACGATCCGCGCGCGCGTGAACGGCGAGGTCGTCCAGGAGGCGAGCACGGACTCGCTGCTGTTCGGATTCGACCGCCTCGTGGCCGACCTGTCGCGCTTCATGACGCTCGAGCCCGGCGACGTGATCCTCACCGGCACGCCCGCCAACTCGCGCCCGGTGTCCCCCGGCGACGTCGTGGAGGTCGAGCTCGAGGGCGTCGGCACGCTGCGCAGCGAGATCGTCGCCGGCCCGCCGCTGGCCGAGGGCCTGGGCGCCATGCCGAAGGTCACCCCCGCCGCGCGCGCCGCCGCGACCGGCGCCAACGCGCCCCGGCCCGTGACCCTCAGCGAGGAGGCCGCCGCCGCGCTGCGGACGGTCTCCACCGCGACGCTCACCGTCCAACTGCGCAAGCGCGGCATCCGCAACACCTTCCTCGGCGGCCTGCGCCCGGCGCGGCCCGACCTGCGCCTGCTCGGCTACGCGCACACGCTGCGCTACGTCGCGCTGCGCGAGGACGTGCTCGCCGCCGACAAGGCCCCGCTGAACGCCCAGAAGGCGACGATCGAGGCGCTCGGCCCCGAGGACGTGCTCGTCATCGAGGCCCGCGGCGAGGCGGGCGCCGGCACGATCGGCGACATCCTCGCGATGCGCGCGCTGCGCCGCGGCGCGACCGGGATCGTCACCGACGGCGGCGTGCGCGACTCGCCGTCGTTCGCCGACCTCGACCTGCCGACCTACTACCAGGCCCCGCACGCCGCGGTGCTCGGCCTCCTCCACTACCCGCTGGAGAGCAACGTGCCGGTCACGTGCGCGGGCGTGCTCGTCATGCCCGGCGACGTGATGGTCGGCGACGCCGAGGGCGTGATGGTCATCCCGGCCGCGATGGCCGAGGAGGTCGCCCGCGACGCGCTCGAGCAGGAGCGTCGCGAGGCGTGGGCGCTGGAGCGGGTGCGCGAGGGCGAGTCGGTGCGCGGCGTGTACCCGATCGCGCCCGAGCGGATGGCGGAGTACGAGTCCTGGAGCCAGGAGCAGCGATGAGCGCGCAGATCCGCGGGGCGATCACCCCGCTCGTGACCCCCTTCCACGACGACGGCGAGCTGGACCTCGCGAGCGTCACGTCGCTGATCGAGTGGCAACTCGAGCACGGCACGCACGGGATCAGCGTCGGCGGCTCCACCGGCGAGCCGACGTCGATGACCGTCGAGGAGCGCATCGCCGTGATGCGCGTCGCCGCGCAGGCGATCGCCGGGCGCGTCCCGTTCCTGCCCGGCACCGGCACGGCGCGCATGGACGAGACGCTGGAGCTGACCGCGGAGGCGGACAAGCTCGGCGCGGCCGGCGCGCTCGTCGTGACGCCGTACTACGGGCGCGCCCAGCAGCAGGGCCTCTACGACTGGTACGCAACGGTCGCGCGCGAGTTCCCCGACCTGCCGATCCTCATCTACAACGTGCCGGTCCGCGCCGCCGTCGACATCACGCCCGACACGGTCGCGCGCCTGCGCCGCGACTTCGACAACATCGTCGGCATCAAGGAGACCACGCGCGACTTCGAGCACGTCTCCTACGTGCTGGATCAGTGCGGCACGGACTTCATCGCGCTCAGCGGCATCGAGCTGCTCTGCTACCCGATGCTGTGCCTGGGCGGCGACGGCCACCTGTCGTGCGTGGGCAACTTCGCGCCCCGGCCGGTCGCGGAGCTCTACGACGCGTTCGTCGCCGGCGACCACGAGCGGGCGCGCCGGCTGCACTACGACCTGCACCCGCTCGTCGACGCCGCGTTCGCCGAGACGAACCCGGTGCCCGCGAAGTGGATCATGCACCGCATGGGCATCCTCCCCAGCCCGCACGCGCGGATCCCGCTGGCGCCGCTGAGCGAGGCCGCCCAGAAGCGCGTGCTGGCGCTGCTGGAGCGCAGCGAGCACGTCGCGGTCGCCGCGTAGACTCGCGGCCATCGGCTTCCTGCGGCGGTTCATCCAGAAGCGCGGCGGCATCCCCGCCGACCTGCGCGACGAGCTCCGGCGCGAGCGGCTCGTGCTGCTCGCCGAGGGCGTGCCCGCGACGCTCACCGCGCCGCGCAAGCTGCCGACGCTCGCGGCGATCGGGCTCAGCCAGCAGCGGCTCGTCGTGTGCGCCGCCGGCGAGCCGCTGATCGACGTCACCTGGGACAGCGGGATGCCGCGCGAGCTGGACATCGGCCTGCCCGACGAGGGGCTGCGGATCGGCTGGGACGCCGAGCGGGTCGGGACGCGGCGCGGCAGCGGCCGGATGGAGCTGCTGCTGAAGCTGCCGAACGCGACCGCGGTCGCGGCGGCGATCGAGCAGCGCCGCCGCCCGCTGGAGCCGCGGCGGCCGCTCCGCGACGCCTGATCGCCCGGTCCCCGCGCCCGTTCGGCGAACGCCCGTTAGGTCCGTCCGCGCCGTGGGCAAGGATGCGACATGGCGACGGAGGAGAGGACGCGCGCCGGCAGCTCGCCGATCGTCGCCGCGCACGAGTTCTTCCGCCGCGGCGAGGCCAACGCGGAAGGGTGGTCGATGCTCATCGGGCGCGGCCGGGCCTGGGAGCACAGCTACCGCGACCGCTGGCGCCACGACAAGGTCGTGCGCTCCACCCACGGCGTGAACTGCACCGGCTCGTGCTCGTGGAACGTCTACGTCAAGGACGGACTCATCACGTGGGAGTCGCAGGCCGTCGACTACCCGCGCACCGACCCCGACCGGCCCGACCACGAGCCCCGCGGCTGCCCCCGCGGCGCCTCCTTCTCCTGGTACACGTACTCGCCCGTCCGCCTGAAGCACCCGTACGTGCGCGGGCCGCTGCTCGAGCGCTGGCGCGCGGCGCGCGAGCGCACCGGCGACCCGGTGGCGGCGTTCGCCGAGGTCGCCGCCGACGGGCGCCACCGCGGCGAGCGCGGGCGGGGCGGGTTCGTGCGCTGCTCGTGGGAGGACGCCGTCGATCTGATCGCCGCCGCGACCGTCCACACGATCGAGCGCCACGGCCCCGACCGCGTGGGCGGGTTCACGCCGATCCCGGCGATGTCGCCGGTGTCGTTCGCCGCCGGCAGCCGCTTCCTGTCGCTGATCGGCGGCCACACGACGACGTTCTATGACTGGTACGCCGACCTGCCGCCCGCGTCGCCGCAGGTGTTCGGCGACCAGACCGACGTGCCGGAGTCGGCCGACTGGTGGGACGCCGGCTACCTGATCATCTGGGGCACGAACCTGCCGATCACGCGCACGCCGGACGCGCACTTCATGACCGAGGCGCGCTACCGGGGCCAGAAGGTCGTCGTGGTCTCCCCGGACTACTCCGACCACGTGAAGTTCGCCGACGACTGGCTGGCCGCCAACCCGGGCACCGACGGCGCGCTGGCGATGGCGATGGGCCACGTGATGCTGAAGGAGACGTGGGTCGATCGCCCGGTCGCGCGGTTCGCCGACTACGGGCGCCGCTACACCGACCTGCCGCTGCTCGTCACGCTCGACCCGCGCGGCGACGGGACCTACGCGCCCGGGCGCTTCCTGCTGGCCTCCGACCTCGGCGACACCGGCGAGCACGCCGACTGGAAGCCGGTGGTGTTCGACGCCGCGACCGGCGCGCCGGCGGCGCCCAACGGGTCGGTCGGCTTCCGCCACGGCGAGGAGGGCGCGGGCCGCTGGAACCTGCGCCTCGGCGACCTCGACCCGGTCCTCACGCTGCACGGGCGCCACGAGCAGGCCGTCGAGGTGCTGCTGCCGCGCTTCGACGTCGGCGACGACGCGAAAGGCTCGACGATGCGCCGCGGGGTGCCGGCGATCCGGGTCGGCGACCGGCTCGCCACCACCGTGCTCGACCTGATGCTGGCCACGTACGGGGTCGCGCGCGACGGGCTGCCCGGCGAGTGGCCGACGGGCTACGACGACGCCTCGCAGCCGTACACGCCGGCCTGGCAGGAGGCGATCACCGGCGTCGACCGGCGCCTGGCCGTGAAGGTCGCGCGCGAGTTCGCCCGCAACGCGGAGGTCAGCGGCGGGCGCTCGATGATCTGCATGGGCGCCGGCACCAACCACTGGTTCCACTCCGACGAGACGTACCGCACGTTCATCGCGCTGCTGCTGCTGTGCGGCTGCGTCGGCATCAACGGCGGCGGCTGGGCGCACTACGTCGGGCAGGAGAAGATCCGCACCTTCGCCGGCTGGCAGATGCTCGCGTTCGGCCTCGACTGGCGGCGGCCGGGGCGCCAGGCGCAGGGCACGTCGTGGTTCTACACGCACACCGAGCAGTGGCGCTACGACCGGCTGCGGCCCGACCACTTCGCCTCGCCGACCGGGTCCGGAGCGCTCGACGGGATGACCGCGATCGACGCCCACGCCAAGGCGGTGCGGATGGGCTGGATGCCGGCCTACCCGCAGTTCGACCGCAACCCGCTCGAGCTCGCCGACGAGGCCCAGGCGGCCGGCGTCGACCCGGTCGAGCACGTGGTGGCCGAGCTGACGGCGGGGCGGCTGCGCTTCGCGGTCGACGACCCCTCCGCGCCCGAGAGCTTCCCGCGCGTGTTCTTCGTGTGGCGCTCCAACCTGCTCGGCTCGTCGGGCAAGGGCCAGGAGTACTTCATGCGCCACCTGCTCGGCGCGACCCACGACGGGCCGCTGGCCGAGCCGCTCCCCGAGGGCGAGCGCCCCACGGAGGTGCGCTGGCGCGACGAGATCCCGCAGGGCAAGCTCGACCTGCTCGTAGACGTCGACTTCCGCATGACGACGACCGGCCTGTACTCGGACGTCGTCCTGCCCGCCGCCACCTGGTACGAGAAGCACGACCTGTCGATGACCGACATGCACCCGTTCGTGCACTCGTTCAACCAGGCGGTCCCGCCGCCGTGGGAGGCGCGCACCGACTGGGACGTGTTCGGCGCGATCGCGCGGCGCTTCAGCGAGCTGGCCGCCGGCCGGCTCGGCGTGCGCCGCGACGTCGTGATGAGCCCGGTCCTGCACGACAGCCCCGGCGAGGTCAGCCAGCCGCGCGGCGAGGTGCGCGACTGGCGGGCCGGCGAGTGCGAGCCGGTGCCCGGACGCACGATGCCGTCGTTCACGGTCGTCGAGCGCGACTACGGGGCGATCGCCGACGAGTGGGCCGCGCTCGGCCCGCTGGCCGAGAAGCTCGGATCGGCGGTCAAGAGCGCGACGTGGATCCCCGACCGCGAGGTCGAGCAGCTCGCCGCCCGCAACGGTCGCGTGCGGACGGGGCGCGCGGCCGGCCGGCCGTCGCTGGAGCGGGCCGAGCAGGCGGCCGAGGCGATCCTGGCGCTGTCGGCGGTCACGAACGGGCGGCTGGCGGTCGCCGGCTTCCGCGCGCTGGAGGAGCGCTGCGGCGTGCCGCTCGCCGACCTCGCCGAGGTGTCCGAGGAGGTGCGCGTCACGTTCCAGGACACGCAGATCCAGCCGCGGCGCGTCATCACCTCGCCGGAGTGGTCGGGCATCGACGAGGAGGGACGCGCGTACGCGGCGTTCACGATCAACGTCGAGCGCGACAAGCCGTGGCACACCCTCAGCGGGCGCATGCACCTCTACCTGGACCACGCGTGGATGCGCGAGCTCGGCGAGGCGCTGCCCGCCTACCGCCCGCCGCTGGACCCACGGCTGATGCTCGCCGGCGGCAGCGCGATCGGGGACGACGGGACGCCGGAGATCACGCTGCGCTACCTGACCCCGCACTCGAAGTGGTCCATCCACAGCGAGTACCAGGACAACCTGCACATGCTCACGCTGTTCCGCGGGGGCGGCGGCATCTGGATGAACCCCGACGACGCCGCGTCGATCGGGGTGCGCGACAACGCGTGGGTCGAGGCGCACAACCGCAACGGCGTGGTCGTCACGCGCGCGGTCGTCTCCCACCGCGTGCCGCCCGGCGTGTGCCTGCTCTACCACTCCAAGGACCGCCAGCTGAACACGCCGCGCTCGCAGATCGACGGGCGCCGCGGCGGCACCGAGAACGCGCTGACGACGATCTCGATGAAGCCGACGCACATGATCGGCGGCTACGCCCAGCTCTCCTGGGGGCCGAACTACTACGGGCCGACGGGGTCCAATCGCGACGCGGTCGCCGTGGTCCGCCCCCACACCGGGAAGGTCGAGTTCTGATGCAGGTCAAAGCGCAGGTCGCGATGGTCATGAACCTCGACAAGTGCATCGGCTGCCACACCTGCTCGGTCACCTGCAAGCAGGTGTGGACGAACCGGCCGGGCACCGAGTACGTCTGGTTCAACAACGTCGAGACGGCGCCGGGGCAGGGCTATCCCAGGCAGTGGACCGACCAGGAGCGCTGGCAGGGCGGCTGGGAGCTCGACCGCCGCGGACGGCTGCGCCTGAAGGCCGGCGGGCGCGTGAAGAAGCTCCTGACGATCTTCTCCAACCCCGACCTGCCGACGATCGACGACTACTACGAGCCCTGGACCTACGACTACGAGACGCTCGTCACCGCGCCGCTGTCGGACCGCGACCCGGTCGCCCGCCCGCACTCGCAGCTGACCGGGCAGCCGATGGAGGTCTCGTGGGGGCCCAACTGGGACGAGGGCCTGGCGGGCGGGCCGGAGCTCGCGACCGCCGACCCGCGCCTGCGCGGCATGGAGCAGCAGGTGCTCATGACCTACGAGCAGGCGTTCATGTTCTTCCTGCCGCGCATCTGCGAGCACTGCCTGAACCCGTCGTGCGTGGCGAGCTGCCCGTCGGGGGCGATGTACAAGCGCGAGGAGGACGGGATCGTCCTCGTCGACCAGGAGCGCTGCCGCGGCTGGCGCATGTGCGTGTCGGGCTGCCCGTACAAGAAGGTCTACTTCAACCACCGCACCGGCAAGGCCGAGAAGTGCACGCTCTGCTACCCGCGCATCGAGCAGGGCCAGCCGACGATCTGCTCGGAGACGTGCGTGGGCCGCATCCGCTACCTGGGCCTGGTCCTCTACGACGCCGACCGGGTCGAGGAGGCCGCGTCGGTGCCCGACCCGCACGACCTGCTCGGCGCGCAGCGCTCGGTGTTCCTCGACCCCGACGACCCGGCGGTGCGCGAAGCGGCCCGGCGCGAGGGCATCCCCGAGGACTGGCTCGACGCCGCGCGCCGCTCGCCGATCTACGACCTCGCGATCCGCTGGGGCGTCGCGCTGCCGCTGCACCCCGAGTTCCGCACGCTGCCGATGGTCTGGTACGTGCCGCCGCTGTCGCCGGTCGTCTCGACGCTCGAGATCGACGGCTACGAGGCCGACCCCGACCACGTGTTCGGCGCGATCGACCACCTGCGCATCCCGCTGGCGTACCTGGCCAACCTGCTCACCGCCGGCGACGTCGAGCAGGTTCGCGGCGTGCTGCACCGGCTCGCCGCGATGCGCGCGTACATGCGCAAGCGCGAGGTGATCGGCGAGACCGACGCGTCGCTGGCCGAGTACGCGGGCCTGAGCACCGGCGAGCTGGAGCGCATGTACCGGCTGCTGGCGATCGCCGACTACGACGACCGCTACGTGATCCCGCAGGCGCACGCCGAGATGGGCGACCGGCTGCTGCAGCAGCAGGGGACCTGCGGGCTGGACTTCGCCGGCGGTCCGGGCAACTGCGGCGCGATCGACCCGCGGCCCGACACGGCCTCGCCGGTCGTGCCGGCCGACGGCGAGCGCTTCCACCTGGTCGACATCCTCGAGCGCGAGGAGCACCGGGGCGCATGAGGTTCCGCCGCGCGTCCGAGCCGGTGCCGCCGCCCGAGGCGCCGTGGGCGCTGCTGTCGTTCCTGCTGCGCTACCCCGACGAGCGCGTCCTCGGCGCGCGCGGGGAGATCGAGGAGGCCGTCGACGCGCTGGCGCCCGGACCGGTGCGCGACGCGCTGACGCGGTTCCTGGCCGAGTGGCGGGGCGCGCCGGGGGCGCTCGCGGCCGAGTACGTGCAGACGTTCGACCTGCGCCGCCGCGCGAGCCTGCACCTCACCTGGTACTCCCACGGCGACACGCGGGCGCGCGGGATGGCGCTGCTGCGCCTCAAGAAGCTGTACCGGGCGGCCGGGCTGCCGATGGAGAGCCGCGAGCTGCCCGACCACCTGACCGTGATGCTCGCCTTCGCCGGCCTCGCCCCGCACGGCTACGGCGAGACGCTGCTGGCCGAGCACCGAGCGGCGCTGGAGCTGCTGCGTCTGTCGCTGCGCGACTCGGGCAGCCCGTACGCGCACGTGCTGGATGCGGTCGCGGCCTGCCTGCCGGAGCTGACCGTGACCGACCGCGCGGAGGTGGCGCGGCTCGCGCACGAGGGACCGCCCGACGAGGCGGTCGGCCTGGAGCCGTACGGACCGGCCGAGGCGATGCCGTTGGGAGCCAGGCCGTGAGCGCGGCGACCTCGCCCAGGGGCTCCTTCTCGCGGGCGGAGCACCTCTCATGAGCGCGGGGTCCATCCTGCTCTGGGTGATCCTCCCGTACGTCGCGGCGGCGGTGTTCGTCGTCGGGCTGTGGTGGCGCTACCGCACCGACCAGTTCGGGTGGACGAGCGGCTCGACCCAGATCTTCGAGTCGAGGATCCTGGGGTGGGCGGGGCCGGCGTTCCACTACGGCGCGCTGGCGGCGATCGGCGGCCACGTGATCGGGCTGCTGATCCCGAAGTCGTTCACCGAGGCGATCGGGATGTCCGAGAACACGTACCGCTGGTTCTCGGCGATCGCCGGGGCGGTCGCCGGGGCGGTCTGCCTGGTCGGGTTCGTCGGCCTCGTGTACCGGCGGATCACGAACGTGCGGGTGCGGCGCTCCACGTCGCGCACGGACCTGGCCGTCTACCTCCTGCTGACCGTCCTCATCGTGCTCGGCTGCTACCTCACGTTCGGGCACAACCTGCTGACGAAGTCGCCCTACGACTACCGGGACACCATGTCGCTGTGGTGGCGGTCGCTGTTCATCCTGCAGCCCGACGTGCAGGCCGCCGAGGACGCGAACGTCTGGTACCAGGTGCACGCGATCATCGCCTGGGCGTTCTGGGCGCTGTTCCCGTTCAGCCGGCTGGTGCACGCGTTCAGCATCCCGCTGCAGTACCTCGGCCGCCCGTACATCCTCTACCGGCGCCGCTATCCGGTGGCGTCGGACCTGCGCCGCCGATGAGCGCCCCCGAGCGGACCGGCGCCGGCCGCCAGCTCGCTCTGGCGACGGTCGCGTTCACGGTCAGCTTCTACGCGTGGAGCCTGCTGGGGCCGCTGGGCCCCGACCTCGAGGACGAGCTCGGGCTGTCGGAGTTCGAGACGTCGGCGATGGTGGCGGTGCCGGTGCTGCTCGGGTCGCTGATGCGCATCCCGCTGGGGTGGCTGACCGACCGCCACGGCGGGCGGCGCGTGTTCAGCCTGCTGCTGGCGTTCACGCCGCTGCCGCTGATCGCGCTGGCGCTGTTCCACGACGCGCTCGCGCCGATCCTCGTGTTCGGGTTCCTGCTCGGGTTCGCGGGCGCGTCGTTCGCGGTCGGCGTGCCGTTCGTCAACGGCTGGTATCCGCCCGAGCGCCAGGGCTACGCGCTCGGCGTGTACGGCGTCGGGATGGGCGGCACGACGGTCGCGGGGCTCACCGCGCCGTCGATCGCCGACGAATGGGGGCTCGCGGCGCCGTTCTGGGTGGCGGCGGCGCTCGTCGCCCTGACCCTCATCGCGTTCGTGCTGGTGGCACGCGACGCGCCGCGCCCCGCCGGGGCGAGCGGGCGCGCACGGCCCGGGATGTTCGCCGCGCTCGGCGTGTTCCGCCACAGCGCGCGGGCGTGGGCGCTGACGCTCTTCTACTTCATGGCGTTCGGCGGCTTCGTGGCGATGTTCCTGTACCTGCCGAAGCTGCTCACCGGCGTCCACGACCTGTCGCAGTCCGACGCGGGCGCGCGGGCCGCCGGGTTCGCGCTGCTGGCCGTCGTCGCGCGGCCGACCGGCGGGTGGCTGTCGGACCGCATCGGCGCCGCGCGCGTGCTGCTCGCCTCGTTCGTGGGCGTGACCGTCCTGGCGCTCGTCCTCGCGGCGGTCTACGAGTCGATGGTGCCGCTGACGATCGCCTGCCTGACGATCGCGGTGGCGCTCGGCCTGGGCACCGGCGCGGTCTTCAAGCTCGTGCCCGCGTGGTTCCCCGACCGCGTCGGCTCCGTGACCGGCGTGGTCGGCGCGGCCGGCGGCCTGGGCGGCTTCTTCCCGCCCCTGGTCATGGGCGTCGTGAAGGACGCGACCGGCGGCTACGCCCTCGGGTTCGTGCTGATGGCGCTGGTCGCGATCGCGTGCCTGGTCGTCCTCGCCGCGCTGAACCGCGGGGCGGCGCAGCCGGCGACCGCGTAGCGGAGGCCCGCCAGCGCGACGTGTGGCGCCTTTCGCCCGAGGGGTGGGCGAAAGGCGCCACCCCCCTCGCTGCAATCCGTTGTCGTCTCGCGCTCGCATAGCGAGACGGATCTGACAACGGCGCGGCCGCTACACGGACATCCCGCCGTCCAGCGGGATCGTCGCGCCCGTCATGAACGCGCTCTCGTCGCTGGCGAGGTAGACCACGGCGCTGGCGACCTCGTCCGGGCGGGCGTGGCGGCCCAGCGGGATCATGGAGTTGAAGATCTCGTTGGCCTGCTCGGTGTCCTGGCCGGTCGCGTCGCGCTCGACGCTGTCCTGGAAGGCGTTGTCGACCGGGCCCGGGTGGATCGTGTTCACGCGGATCCGGCGGTCGACGACCTCCTTGACCGCCGTGCGCATCAGCCCGACGACCGCGTGCTTGGACGTCGCGTACGCGCAGATCCCCGGCGCCGAGGTGAGGCCGACGACGCTCGAGGTGATGATGAAGCTGCCGCCGTCGCGCATGACCGGGAGCGCGTGCTTGGCGAGCAGGAACGGGCCGCGGACGTTCACCGCCAGGACGCGATCGAACTCGGCCGGGTCGTAGTCGGCGATCGTCGCGTTCGGGCCCGCGATCCCGGCGTTGGCGAACGCGACGTCGAGCCCGCCGAAGCGGTCGACCGTCGCCTTCACCGCGGCGGCGACCTGGTCGGAGTCGGTCACGTCGGCGGGCAGCCCGATCGCCGCCGCTCCCAGCTCGCCCGCGACCGCGTCGACCGCCGCCGGGTCGAGGTCGCAGATCGCCACGCTGGCCCCCTCGGCGACGAACGCGCGCGCCGTGGCGGAGCCGATGCTGCCGGCCCCGCCCGTGATCAGGGCCACCTTCCCCTCGAGTCGTCCCATTCCCCTAAACCGTCAGATCGTTTGCCGGACGGTCGGGACGCTACCGGGTCAGTCGCTCCGGCGCTCGACCTTCAGCTTCACCGGCGCCACGTCCTCCTGGCGCGCCAGCTCGCGCGAGTGCTCGTAGCGCACGATGTCCGCGCGGACCTCGTTGCGCTTGGCCTCCAGGCTCTGGATCTCGCGGCGCAGCTCCTCGGAGCGGCGCTCGAGCGCCTCGACCTTCGCCTGCGCGCGCTCGAGCTTCATCTCGAGGTCGAGCACCCGCTCGACGCCGGCCAGGTTCAGCCCGTACTCGGTGGTCATCCGCTGGATGCGCCGCAGCCGCTCGACGTCCTTGTGCGAGTACAGCCGCGTGCCCTTCGGCGAGCGCTTCGGCGTGATGAGCCCGCGCGCCTCGTACATGCGCAGCGTCTGCGGGTGCATCTCGGCCAGCTCGGCGGCGACGGAGATCATGAACACGCCCCGGTCGCGGTCGACCTCGATCGTCGTCCGGGTGGTGCGGGTGGTGGTGCGACGGGGCCGCGACGCCATCTACGCCGCCTTCCCGCTCGACGACTTGGCTCCTGCCTGCGCGAACAGCTTCGCGCGCGGATTGCCGTTCATCACCTTCGCCAGCTGCTCGACCGCCTTCTCCTGCTCGCGGGTGAGCGAGTCGGGGACGTCGAGCACGAAGCGGTAGTGGATGTCGCCGCGGCTCTTCTTGTCGCCGAGCTTCGGCGGACCCTCGCCGCGCAGCCGCTGCACCGTCCCCGGCTTCGTGCCGGGCTTCACGCGCAGCCGCTTGGTGCCCGTGAGCGTCGGCACCTCGATCTCGGCGCCGCGCAGGGCCTCCGGGATCGACAGCGGGACCTCGACCTCGAGGTTGTCGCCCTTGCGCTTGAAGATCGGCGACGGCTCGACGTGCGTGACCACGTAGAGGTCGCCGGGCGGACCGCCGTTGCGCCCCGGCTCGCCCTTGCCGGCCAGCCGCACGCGCGAGCCCTCGCGGACCCCCGGCGGGATGTTGACCTTGTACTTCTTGGACTTGCGCAGCGAGCCGCTGCCGTGGCAGGTCGGGCAGGGCTCCTCGATGATCGCCCCGCTGCCGCCGCACTGCGAGCACGGCTGGGTGATCGAGAACAGGCCCTGGCCCTGCTGCTCGACGCCGCGCCCCTGGCAGCGCGGGCACACCTTCGGGGCGGTGCCTGGTTTGGCGCCCGTCCCGTGGCAGGTCGAGCACATCGTCGAGGTCGGCACGGTCAGCGACACCTGCGTGCCGTCGACCGCCTGCTGGAACGTCAGCTTGACGGACGCCTCCAGGTCGCGGCCGCGCTCGGGACGCGGGGCCGCGCCGCCGCGCGCGCGGCCGCCGCCGGCCCCGCCGAACAGGTTCGAGAGGATGTCGGAGAACGAGCCCGCGTCGAAGCCGCCGCCCCCGCCGGCGCCGCCCGCGAAGCCGCCGCCGGCGAACGGGTTGGCCCGCTGGCGGTCGTACTCCTTGCGCTTGTCGGGGTCGCCGAGCGTGTCGTAGGCCGCCGAGATCTCCTTGAAGCGCGCCTCCGCCGCCTTGTCGCCCGGGTTGCGGTCCGGGTGGTAGCGGCGCGCGAGCTTCCGGTAGGCCTTCTTGATCTCGTCCTGGGAGGCCTTCTTGTCGACGCCGAGGACGCTGTAGAGATCCTCCGCCATCACCGGCCTCCCACTACGCCGCCACCACCACGCGGGCGGGGCGGATGACCATGCCGTTCAGCCGGTAGCCCTGCTGGTAGACCTCGACGATCGTGCCGCTCTCGGCGCCCTCGACGGGCTGGGAGACCATCGCCTCGTGGAGGTTGGGGTCGAACATCTCGCCCTTCGGCGAGATCGTCTCGATCCCGACGCGCGCGAGCGCGTCGACCAGCTCGCGGTGCACGAGCCGGATCCCGGCGGTGAGGTGGTGGTCGCCCTCGCCCTCCTGCTCCTCGGCGGCGGCGATCGCCCGCTCGAGGTTGTCGAGCGCGGGCAGGAGCTCCTTGACGACCTTCGCCGCCCCGCGCTCCTGCGCGGCCTGCACGTCGCGGGCCGCCCGCTTGCGGTAGTTCTCGAAGTCGGCCTGGGTGCGCTGCGCGAGCGCGAGGTACTCGTCGCGCTCGGCCGCCTTGGCCTTGAGGGCCTCGAGGTCGTGCTCGACCGCCTCGGCGGCGGCCTCCTCGGCGGCGTGCGCGTCCTCGGCGGAGCCGGCCGGCGCCTCGGTGGCGCCGGCCTGCTCGGCCTGGAGCTCGCGCTCCTCGGTGTCTGCGGACCGGTGGTCGCCCATGACCTACCGCCCCTCGTCCACGACCTCGGCGTCGACGACGTCCTCGTCCTCCGCCGACTCGGCCCCGGCCGTGCCCGCGCCGTCGCCGTCGGCGCTCGCCGCGGCGGCCTGCTCGGCCTGGGCCTTCTCGTACATGGCCTCGGACACGCGGTGGAACGCCTGCTGCAGCGCGGCCGTCTTGGCCTGGATCTCGGCGGCGTCCTCGCTGGTCAGCGAGTCGCGGACCTCGCGGATCGCCGTCTGGATCTGCTCCTTGGAGGCCTCGTCGACCTGGTCGCCCAGGTCGGCCAGCTGGCGCTCGGCCTGGTAGGCGGCGTTCTCACCCGCGTTGCGCGCCTCGGCCAGCTCGCGCAGGCGCCGGTCCTCGTCGGCGTGCGACTCGGCGTCGGCGACCATCCGCTTGATCTCCTCCTCGGAGAGGCCGGAGCCCGCCTTGATCTCGATCTTCTGCTCCTTGCCCGTGCCGAGGTCCTTGGCGGACACGTTCAGGATGCCGTTGGCGTCGATGTCGAACGCGACCTCGATCTGCGGGACGCCGCGCGGCGCCGGCGGGATGCCGGTGAGCTGGAACTTGCCCAGCGACTTGTTGTAGGCCGCCATCTCGCGCTCGCCCTGCAGGACGTGGATCTCGACGCTCGGCTGGTTGTCCTCGGCGGTCGAGAACACCTCGGCCTTGCGGGTCGGGATCGTCGTGTTGCGCTCGATGAGCTTCGTCATGACGCCGCCCTTGGTCTCGATGCCCAGCGTCAGCGGGGTCACGTCGAGCAGCAGGACGTCCTTGACGTCGCCGGCCAGCACGCCCGCCTGGATGGCGGCGCCCACGGCCACGACCTCGTCCGGGTTGACGCCGCGGTGCGGGTCCTTGCCGGTGAGCTCCTTGACCTTCTCCTGGACCGCCGGGACGCGAGTCATGCCGCCGACGAGCACGACGTGGTCGATGCGGTCGGCGCCCTTCTCCTTGGCGTCGTCCAGCGCCTGGCGGACCGGCGCGACGACGCGGTCGACCAGGTCGGCGGTGAGCTCGTTGAACTTCGCGCGGGTGAGGCGCTGGTCCAGGTGCTTGGGGCCGCTCTGGTCGGCGGTGATGAACGGCAGGTTGATCTGCGTCTCCTGCGCGGAGGACAGCTCGATCTTGGCCTTCTCGGCCGCCTCGTAGAGACGCTGGAGGGCCATCGGATCCTGCGTCAGGTCGATGCCCTGGTCGCGCTTGAACTCCGCGACGAGCCAGTCGACGATCGCCTTGTCGAAGTTGTCGCCGCCGAGGTGGTTGTCGCCGGCGGTCGACTTGACCTCGAACACGCCGTCGCCGATCTCGAGCACGGACACGTCGAACGTGCCGCCGCCGAGGTCGAAGACGAGGATCGTCTGGTCGGTCTCCTTGTCGAGCCCGTAGGCCAGCGACGCCGCGGTCGGCTCGTTGATGATGCGCTTGACGTCGAGGCCCGCGATCTTGCCGGCGTCCTTGGTCGCCTGACGCTGGTCGTCGTTGAAGTACGCGGGGACGGTGATCACGGCGCTGTCGACCGTGTCGCCCAGGTACGCCTCGGCGTCGGCCTTCAGCTTGGCCAGGATCATCGCGCTGATCTCCGGCGGGCTGTACTGCTTGCCGCCGGCCTCGATGCGCGCGTCGCCGTTGGGGCCGGAGACGACCTTGTAGGGGACGATCGACTCCTCCTCGCGCACCTCGGCCTCCTTGCGGCCCATGAAGCGCTTGACGGAGAAGATCGTGTTGCCGGGGTTGGTCACGGCCTGGCGCTTGGCCACGGTGCCGACCAGGCGCTCGCCGCTCTGCGTGAAGGCGACGACGGACGGGGTCGTGCGACCACCCTCGGCGTTCTCGATGACGGTGGGCTCACCGCCCTCCAGCACGGCCATGCAGGAGTTGGTGGTGCCCAGGTCGATGCCGATGGTCTTGCCCATAGGTGGTGAGTGCTCCCTCGTTCTTGCGAATGAAATCTGAGCGCCATTATGGCAGATTTTTCGTGCCGCTTCCACGCGGGGGCCGCGACGGCATCGGCATCCGGGCCGGCGGGATTGCGCCCGGGCGCCGGCGCCTGGACGGACGGATCCAAGAGGTGTACGCATTGCGACCGACTGGCCGACATGCGAACATCCTCGGCGATGGACCGGCGGAGCCTTCGCTGATGGAGCTGCGCGACGCGCTGGCCCGGCGCCGTGCGTGCCGCACGTTCGACCCGCGGCCCGTCGAGCGCGAGCTGCTCGACCGGCTCGCCATGGCCGCGCACGCCGCGCCCACGGCGTCGAACGTGCCCTACCGCCAGGTCATGGTCGTCGACGACCCGCGCGTGATCCGCGCGGTCCGCCAGATCTCCCCGTCGCTGCTCGCCGATCCGCCGGCCCTGCTGGTGATCCTCACCGACGTCGAGCTCGCCGTGCGTCGCGTCGGCCCCGTCGGCGAGGCCAGCTCGCTCATCGACAGCGGCGCGGCCGGCGAGAACGTCTGGCTGGCGGCGATCGACGCGGGCCTGGCCACGCAGTTCACGATGATCAGCACGATGCCCGGCATCCGGGTCGTGCTCGGGCTTCCCGAGCGCATGCGCGTCGACCTCATCATGCCCGTCGGGTACCCGGCCGAGGGCGAGCCGACCGGCCCGGTGCGGCGCCGCCGCCGCCCGATCCACCACGACCAGTTCGACGATGGCGCCTGAGCCGGACGACGACCCCGTCTTCGACCTCGTCTGCCACCTCGTGTCGGCCGCGCGCGGGGCCCCCGCCGAGGGCGTCTACACCGCGAGCCTGCGGCTGATCCACGCGGCCGGGAAGCTCGCCGCCCTGCACGGCGACCGCTCCCGTTTCCTGCGCGAGCTGGCGGCCGCGATCGAGGCGGAGAGCAGCGCGGCGTACTTCGAGTCCGACGAGGCCTACGTGGCGTACCTCGACCGGGTCGTCACCGAGGTCGCGACCGAGGTCCGCCGGCGCAACGGCCTGCCGTAGCCGGCTACGCGCGCCGCTCGGGGCACATCCGCCGCAGCGCGCACGCGCGGCAGTCGGGCGTGCGCGCGTGGCACGTGCGCCGGCCGTGGCGCAGGAGGTTGACGTGCAGCTCGAGCGCCTCGCCGCGCGGGGTCAGCGCGAGCATGTCGTCGTGCATCTCCTCGAAGCCGGCCTTCGGGCGGAAGAGGCGCAGGCGCGAGCCGACCCGCGAGACGTGCGTGTCGACGGGGACGTCGTGCATCCCGAAGCTGAAGCACAGGACGCAGGCGGCGGTCTTGCGCCCGACGCCCGGCAGCGCGCACAGCTCGGCCTGGGCCTCGGGCACGCTCAGGCTCGCGAGGTGGTCGAGCGAGAGCGGCTCGCCGATGGCGCGCAGGATCGCCTGGATGCGCGCGCTCTTGACCTTCGAGATGCCGCCGGGCCGGATCGCCTCCTCGACCTCCGCGTTGGGGGCGTCGCGGACCGCCTCCCAGGTGGGGAAGCGGTCGGTGAGGCGCAGGTAGGCGACGTCGCGGTTGCGGTCGTTCGTCGACTGCGACAGCACGGTGAGGACGAGCTCGTCCAGCGGCCGCCGGTGCGGCGGCGCGACCGGGCGGCCGTAGACGGTGCGCAGGCGGTCGCGGATGGCGCGCACGCGGCGGCGCGACGGGCGAGCCCAGTCCCGGGCGGCGCTCACGTCGCGCCCCACCGCCCGACGGTGCGCGCGGCCTCGGCGACCGCCTCGCGCAGGCCGACGGCGAGCGCGGCCGGGTAGAAGTCGGTGCGCGAGAGGTGGGCCACGAGCACGGCGGTGAGCGTGTCGCCGGCGCCGGTCGCGTCGACGACGGTCGCGGGCACGCCGGGAACGGTCGCGCGCACCTCGCCGCGCAGGATCGCGCCCTCGGCGCCGAGCGTGATGACGACGTTGCGCACGCCGCCGGCGAGCAGCCCCGCGGCGGCGGCCTCCGGGTCGCGCTCGCCGGACAGCAGCTCGGCCTCGCGGCGGTTGCACTTCAGCAGGAACAGGCCGGGCAGGCACTCGCGCGCGAGCGTCACCGCGCGACCGGGGTTCTCCCACCGGTGCAGGCGCAGGTTGGGGTCGAACACGACCGGCTTGCCGTGCTCGAGCATGTGCGCGCGCACGTGCATGGTGACCTCGCGCTCGCGGGCGTCGACGAGCGTGTTGGACGCCATCACGAGGGCGCCGCACGCCTGGGCGGCCGCGCCCAGGCGCGGGGCGACGCGCTCCATCGCGGCGTGGATGCCGGCGCCGTAGATGAGGAAGTCGGGCTCGCCCCGGCGGTCGACCGTGACGAACGCGACGGGGGTGGGCGCGCCCTCGACCAGCTCGAACCACTCCAGGCCGACGCCCTCGGCCATGAGCCGCTCGCGCAGCCAGGCGCCCCACGCGTCGTCGCCGGCGCCGCCGGCCAGCTCGACCTCGGCCCCGTGACGGGCGGCGACGACGGCGACGTTGGCCATCGCGCCGCCGAAGTGGGGCACGAACGCATCGGCGTCGGCGAGCCGGTCCACCGGCCGGTGACAGATCAGATCGACGAGGGTCTCGCCGAGACAGAGCACGCGCACGGTCGGCAACGGTATCGTCGCCGGCGCCGGTGCCCGAGATCCGCGAGCACACCGCTGAGCTGGACGACCAGCCCGTCTTCTGGCGCGCGGCGCCGACGGCCGACGGCGGCCCGCCGATCCTGTACGTCCACGGGGTTCCGACGAACGCGGATCTGTGGACGCCGTTCCTGGAGCGGACCGGGGGCATCGCGGTCGACCTGCCGGGGTTCGGACGCTCGGGCAAGCGCGGTGACCTCGAGTACACCGTGCCCGGCTACACGCGCTTCCTGGCGCACTTCCTCGACCTCGTCGAGGTCGACGAGGTGCGGCTCGTCTGCGAGGACTGGGGCGCGGCGGCGCTGGGCTGGGCGCAGGAGCACCCGCAGCAGGTGAGCCGCCTCGTGCTGATCGACGCGGTGCCGCTCATCGCGGGCTACCGCTGGCACCGGATCGCGCGCGTGTGGCGCACGCCGGCGCTGGGCGAGCTGGCGATGGGCGCGTCGGTGCGCCCGGTGCTGCGCGCGCTGCTGCCGCGCGAGCTCGTGCCGATGGTCGCCGACCGGCTCGACCAGGGCACCCAGCGGGCGATCCTGCGCCTCTACCGCTGGGCCGACCCGGAGCGCCTGGCCGAGGCGGGCGCGCGCCTGGGAGCGGTCGAGGCGCCGGCGCTCGTGGTGTGGGGCGAGCGGGACCCGTACATCCCGGTCCGCTTCGCGCACGCGTACGCGGCGGTGCTCGGCGGCGAGGTCGAGGTCGACGTGCGCGCCGGCGCCGGCCACTGGCCATGGCTGGCCGACCCGGGCGTGATCGACCGGGTCGCGGCCTTCCTGACGGGCGAGCGCCCCGTCAAATGAGCGCGGGCTCGCCGAAGCCCGCCAGCACCGCGCGGTGACGCGGCGGGAGCGTCGCGCGCACGCAGCCCTCGCCGTCGAGGCGTGACCAGGCGCCCAGGCCGGTGAGGCGGAACAGGGCGCGCGCGGCCGGCGACGGCGAGCGCAGGACGAGCTCGCAGTGCTCGGCGCAGCCCCGGCGTGCGGCGTCGACGAGCACGCGCAAACCGGCGACGTCGAGCATCGCGAGGCGGGAGAGGTCGAGGACGAGCTCGCTGCCCATGCGCTGGGCGTGGAGCAGGACCCGGGCGAGCGGGAGCGCGGAGGCCCCGTCGAGCTGGCCCTCGAGCCGCAGGCAGACCGCCGATCCGGCGGGTGGCGCGGGCCGGATGCGCAGACGAGCGGCCACCATCTCCACGGTTCCCGATGAACTCACCTTGGCAGCACCTCTCCGATCATGGCTCCCCCGGCTCGCCCCGCTTGCCTGGGGAATGTACAGAGCGAGTCAAGCCCGGAGCCCGACGAGCCAGCATGCCCGCCGGGCCCCGCCCTCAAACGGCCTGACAATTCGGAGGGTCGAGCGCGAACACGGTCCAGCGGCCGGCACGGGCGGCCACCGCGGCGCCGGGCGGCGACGCGGGCGCCGGCCCGGTGACCCGGTCTCGCGCCGTTTGCAGGACGAACGCGGAGCAGCGCTCCGGCGGGGGCGCGGTCGGCGCGCACACCGCGTTCGGGTGCACGTCGAGCAGCGCGGCCAGCGCGCTGTGGAAGGCGAGGTTCACGCACGGCGCGCCCGCGGCCAGGGGCTCCGTGCCGACGGCGTCGACGGCGCGCCGCAGGTCGCGCTGCGCCTCGACGCGGTCGGCCACCGCCTCGACGTCACCGGCGAACCGGTCGACGCGGCCGGCCGCGAACCACGCCGTCACCGCGACCAGCGCGACGACCGCCGCCGCCAGCGCCGGCGTCCCCCGCGCCGCCGCGCCCCGGACGAGCCAGACCAGCCCGATCGCCCCGAGCACGCTCCACAGCGCCGCCGCCGGCACCTGGAAGCGGTCCAGGCCCGGGTAGCCGGCCAGGTCCATCGCGACGACGGTCAGCGTCCACGCCGCCGCCACCGCGCCGAGGAGCAGCACCTCGCGGTCGCGCGCCCGCCACCCGGCCGCCGCCGCGGCCGCCACGCCCACCCACGCCGGCGCGAACGGGACCGCCGCGCCGAGGACCGACCCGGCCGGCTGCGTGCTCGCGCGCGCCCGGTCGGAGCCCGACAGCGGGTCGCCCGACCCGAGCCACTCGCCCCCGACCCACAGCACCGCGACGAGCGCCACCGCCGCCGCCACCGCCCAGCGCAGGGCCGGCCGCTCCCGCCACACCCACAGGCCGGCGACGGCCAGCAGCGGCCACGCCTCCGGTCGCAGCAGGGCCGCGCCGGTGAGCGCCGCCAGCAGCCAGCCGTGGCGCTCGTCGAGCGCCGCCAGCACGGCGCCGAGCAGCAGCGCCACGACCACCGGCTCGCTGTAGCCCTCGGCGACGTAGCGCGGCCAGCCGGCCACGAGCACGAGCAGGACGACGGCGAGCAGGCCCGCCGGCCAGCCGCCGCGGCGCGCCGCCAGCACCCACGCGAGCGCGAGCGCGCCCAGCGCGGCCGCGCGCTCGACCCCCAGCCACGCCGCCGCCGGCGAGCCGCCCAGCAGCGCGACCGGCGTCCCCAGCAGCGGCGGCAGCGGCTTCCACGCGCTCAGCCCCGTCGTGTCGAGCGCGCCGCCGGTCAGCTCCCGCGCCCACAGCGACCACGACCAGGCGTCGTAGATCAGCGCGAACGGGATCAGCAGCGAGAGCGCCGCCACGAGCGCGCACACGCCCGCGACCGCCCATCCGGCCGCGGCCACGCGGCGACCGGAGGCCACGACTGCCATAGGGTCAATGCTATGCGCCGGCCCGAGCTGCCCTGCGTCCTGCTGGCGGCCGCGATCGGCGCGGCCTACCTGGCGTTCGCGCCCGGCGGGGCGGACCTCGTCGCCGCCGCCTTCCGCAGCGACCTGTTCGCGCACCACGGCTTCGTCACGGTCAACGATGCCTGGTACGGCGGCCACCACGTCCCCGCGTACTCGCTGCTGGGCGCGCCGCTCATGACGTGGCTGGGGCCGCGCGTGTCGGCGACGATCGCGGTCGTCGTCGCGTCGGGCCTGTTCGCCGCGCTGCTGCAGCGCACGGTCCCGCGCCATCCGACGCTGCCCGCCGCGCTGTGGTTCGCGGCCGGGGCCGGGGCGATGCTGTTCACCGACCGGATCGCGTTCCTCACCGGCCTGCCGTTCGCGCTCGGGGCGCTGCTGGCGCTCGCCCACGACCGGCGCGTCCTCACGCTCGCCCTCGCGCTCGTCACCCCGCTCGTGAGCCCGGTCGACGGCGCGTTCCTGGCGCTCGCCGCCGTCGCATGGGGGATCGCCGCCCGCCGGCCGCTGGGCGCCGGCATCGCCGTCGCCGCGCTCGCGCCCGTCGCCGTCCTCAACGCGATCTTCCCCGAGGGCGGCGACTTCCCGCTGCCGGCCACCGTGTACTGGCCCGCGCTCGCGGCGCTGGCGATCGTGTGGTGGGCGGCGTCGGACCCGCGCCTGCGTCCCGTCCGCATCGGCGCGGTCCTGTACGCGGCCGCGCTGACGCTCTGCTTCCTGGTCCCCAACGCCGCCGGCGCGAACGTCACCCGCCTGGCCGCGCTCACCGCCGGCCCGGTCCTCGCGCTTGCGCTGTGGAGCCGCCACCGCGCGCTGCTGGCCGTGCTCGTCCTGCCGATGGCCTACTGGACGCTGCTGCCCGCGGTGACGTCGGTGACGCGCGCGGCCGGCGACCCGTCGCGCCACGCCCGCTACTACGACGGGCTGCTGGCCGAGCTCGAGCGCATCCAGGAGCGCGACGGCCCGGTCCGCATCGAGATCCCGTTCACCCAGGACCACTGGGAGGCGCACTACGTCGCCGAGCACGTGCCGATCGCGCGCGGCTGGCTGCGCCAGCTCGATCGCGACGTGAACGGGATCTTCTACGGCCGCCCGCGCCTGGACCCCGACAACTACACCGCCTGGCTGCGCGACAACGCGATCTCCTACGTCGCGGTGCCCGACGTCCCGCTCGACGACTCGGCCGCCACCGAGTCGCGCGTGATCCGGGCCGGGCTGCCCGCGCTCGAGGAGGTCTGGCACGACCGCCACTGGACGCTGTACCGCGTCGACGGCGCGCGCTCGCTCGGCGTCACGTCGATCGGACCCGACGGGTTCACGGTCGAGGCGACCCCGGGCCGCCTCACGATCGACACGCGCGTGCGCTTCAGCCCGCACTGGGCGGTCGTGTCCGGCGACGGCTGCGTCTCCGAGGCGCCCGGCGGGTGGACGCGCGTGACCGCGCGCGCCCCCGGCGAGCTGCGCGTCGGCGTGCGGATCGCGCCGCTGCGAGCCGCCCTGGGCCGCACCGGCGAGCGCTGCTCGTGACGCCCAGAAACAGTGGGGATGTCCGTACCAAGCCGGGGATCCCACCTGGGTAACATCCCGAGACCATGGCAGCGGGTCGATTGAGGTCGCTCATGACACGGGCCACGCCCCACGGTCCAGTCGACCTGCTGCGCCAGTTCCTCCTCTTCGGGATCGCGTACTACGTCTACCGGCTGACGCGCGGCGCGATCGACGGCAACCCGTCGGTCGCATTCGAGAACGCGCGCGCGCTGATCGACGTGGAGCGCACGCTGCACGTCTTCATCGAGCCGAGCGTGCAGAGCTGGGCGTCCGGGTGGAGCTTCGTGACCGACGCCGCCGCGTGGATCTACATCAACGCCCAGAGCTCGGTGACGCTCGGCGCGCTCGCCTGGCTGTACCTGTTCCGCAACGAGTCGTTCTACTTCGTGCGCAACATGTTCGGCGTGGCGTTCGCGATCGCGCTCGTCGGCTACGTCGTCTACCCGACCGCGCCGCCGCGGTTCATGCCGGAGTGGGGCTTCCAGGACACGGTCTCGGAGTACACCGGGGTGCCGCAGGACAGCGTCGCGGTCAACGCGCTCTTCAACCCGTACGCGGCGGTGCCGTCGATGCACGTCGCCTTCGCGCTCATGATCGGCTGGCCGCTGGCCCGGCTCGTGCGCTGGCGGCCGCTGAAGGTCTTCTGGTTCGTCTACCCGTTCATCGTGACGTTCGTGATCGTCGTCACCGCCAACCACTTCCTCGCCGACGCGTTCCTGGGCGCCCTCACCGCCGCCGCGGGCGCGTACGCGGCGGCCTGGATGGCGCGGGCGCGGCCCGAGGCGTGGGGCTTCCTGCCACGCGACGCGCGCGTGACGGCGTAGCCTCCGCGCGATGAACGCTGAACGACAGCCCGTCCGGGAACGGCTCGTCGCGCGCTCCGCTCAGCAGCGCGAGATCGTGCGCACCCGCCTGATCGAGTCGCGCCTCACCCCCAACGCGATCTCGCTGACCGGCCTGGCGCTGAACGTCGTCGCCGCCGTGCTGGTGCTGGAGCGGCTCTACTTCCTGGCCGGGATCGCGTTCATCGTCGGCTCGATCTGCGACACGCTCGACGGGCGCTACTCGCGCATGAGCGGCAAGGGGTCGCCGTTCGGCGCGTTCCTCGACTCGACGCTGGACCGCATCGAGGAGGGCATCGTCCTGGCCGCCGTCTGCGTCGTGTTCGCCGAGGACGGCCGCGAGTGGGCGGCGGGCGCCGTCGTGATCGCGGTGCTCGCCTCGCTGATGGTGTCCTACACGCGCGCGCGGGCCGAGGCGCTCGGCGTCGAGTGCAAGGTCGGCATCGCCACCCGCGCCGTCCGCGTCGTGATCCTGTCGATCGGACTGGTGTTCGCCAAGGGCGCTTCGCTAGGGTCGTTTGAGCTCCTCGAGCCGGCTGTGTACGTGCTCGCGGCGCTATCCGTTTTCACCGTGTTCCAGCGGATCTTCCACGTGCGCGCGGCGCTCAACGCCCCGCCGGCGACGTAACGTCACCGCGCGCGCGGGGTACAGAACGCAGCTACGAGATGCCCCAGGAGGGTGTGAATTGAGCACGACGACCAACGGCGCCAGTCGCTACCAGACCGGGAAGGTCCGCGTGGCGATCATCGGCGTCGGCAACTGTGCCTCTGCCTTCGTGCAGGGCGTGCACTACTACAAGAACGCGGATCCCTCCGAGCGCGTGCCCGGCCTCATGCACGTCGACCTCGGCGGCTACCACATCCGTGACATCGAGTTCACCTGCGCGTTCGACATCAACGCGACGAAGGTCGGCAAGGACCTGGGCGAGGCGATCTGGGCCGAGCCGAACAACACGATCAAGTTCTGCGACGACGTGCCCGCTCATCTGGGCGCGCCGGTGTACCGCGGCATGACCCACGACGGTCTGGGCCGCTACCTCAAGGAGAAGATCACCAAGGCCGAGGGTCCCACGGACGACATCGTCCAGATCCTCAAGGACACGCACACCGACATCGTCGTGTCCTACCTGCCGGTCGGCTCCGAGGAGGCGACCAAGTGGTACGTCGAGAAGGTCATCGAGGCCGGCTGCGGCTTCGTGAACTGCATCCCGACGTTCATCGCCTCGTCGGACTACTGGAACAGCCGGTTCGAGAAGGCGGGTCTGCCGATCGTCGGCGACGACATCAAGTCGCAGGTCGGCGCCACGATCACGCACCGCGCGCTCGCGCGCCTGTTCCACGACCGCGGCGTGAAGATGATCCACACGTCGCAGCTGAACGTCGGCGGCAACATGGACTTCTACAACATGCTCGAGCGCGACCGGCTCGAGTCGAAGAAGATCTCCAAGACGCAGGCCGTCACGTCGATCATGGGCCACACGCTGCCCGCCGACGACGTCTACATCGGGCCGTCGGACTACGTGCCGTGGCTGACGGACCGCAAGTGGGCCCACATCCGCGTCGAGGGCCAGGCCTTCGGCGACGTGCCGCTCAACGTCGAGATGAAGCTCGAGGTGTGGGACTCGCCGAACTCGGCCGGCATCGTCATCGACGCCGTCCGCTTCTGCAAGCTGGCGCTGAACCACGGGCTGGCCGGCCAGCTCGATGGGCCCAGCTCCTACCTCATGAAGTCCCCGATGAACCAGCGCCCCGACGACGAGGCGCGCCGCCTGAGCGAGGAGTTCATCGAGCAGTACAAGGGCCTGCCCGGCACCAAGCCGGTCGGCGAGCCGGTGGTCAAGCCGGTCGCCGCCGACGCCTAGGCCCCCGCACGAGCGCCTGCGCGCGCCACGGCCCGACTATCCTGGCGGGCCGTGGCGCCGCTGACGATCGCCCAGGTCACCCCGTACACGTGGGAGTCCGGGCACGAGATCAACCGCCTGGTCGCCCAGGTCTCCGAGGAGCTGGCGGCCCGGGGCCACCGGGTCCTGGTCGTGGCGCCGTCCGGCGACCACGCCGCCGTGCGCGCGACGCGCGCCGCGATCCGCGGCGCCCGCGACCGGCCCGACGCGCTCTTCACCGAGGGCGCGCCGCGGGTGCTCGCCGTCGGCGAGGGCCTGCCGGCCGGCTCGCGCCGGGCCGCGCTGCCGATCGACGTGTCGCGCACGGTCGACGCGCTGCACGCCGGCGTCGCGCTGGACCTGTGCCACGTCCACGACCCGTTCGCGCCGACGGTCGCGGCCGCCGCGCTGCGCGCCTCGCGCTCGCTGAACGTCGGGACGTTCCACCAGCCGACCGAGCGCATCCTCTCCACGCAGGTCGCGCGCAAGCTCGTCGAGCGGATCTTCGGGCGCCTCGACGCCCGCACGACGCCCTACCAGACGACCGCGCGCCTCATGGAGCGCTGGTTCCCGGGCGATTACCGCGTGATCGCGCCCGGCGCCGCCCCGGTCGAGCGGCCGGACCGCGACCCGTCCGGGCCGCTGCGGATCGCGTTCGTCGACATCGAGGAGCGCCAGGCGCTGCGCACGTTCCTGCGCGCGCTGCGCGCGCTGCCGCTGGAGGAGGCATGGGAGGCGACGGTGCTCACCGCCCGCGGCCCGTCCTCGTCGACCCCGCTGCGGGCCGACGTCCGCGCGCGCGTGCGCTGGGCCGCCCCCGGCGAGCTCGACGAGCGCGAGCTGCTGGCCGCCAGCGACGTGCTCGTCGCCGCGTCGTCGGGCGACGCGCCCACGCCCGGGCTGCTGCTGCGCGCCCGCGCCGCGGGCGCGATCCCCATCGCCAGCCGCCTGCCCGTCTACGAGGAGGTGCTCGGCGACGGCGCCTGCGGCCTGCTGTTCGAGCCGCGCGACACCGAGACGCTCGCCGCCCAGCTGCGCCGCGTCGCCACCGACGCCGAGCTGCGGGCCCGGCTCGCGGCAGCGCCCCCGCCGCGCACGCCCGCCGAGGTCGTCGACGAGCTCGAGGACGTGTACGCGCAGCTGCTGGCCCGCCGCCACGACGGCCGCGGCGACCCGGCGCTGCGCGCCCGCCTGCGGCGCCGGCGGCTCATCGACGTCGACCTGCACATGCACACCGACCACTCCGGCGACTGCGCCACGCCGGTCGAGGTGCTGCTCGACACGGCGCGCCGCCAGGGGCTCGGCGCGATCGCCGTCACCGACCACAACGAGATCTCGGGGGCGCTGGAGGCGCAGGCCAAGGCGGCCCGCTTCGGCGTGAAGGTCATCGTCGGCGAGGAGGTCAAGACCGCCAGCCAGGGCGAGGTGATCGGCCTCTTCCTGACCGAGAAGATCCCGCGCGGCCTGACGCTCGAGGAGACCGTCGCCGAGATCAAGCGCCAGGGCGGGCTCGTCTACGTGCCGCACCCGTTCGACCGCATGCACGCGGTGCCCGACTACGAGAACCTGCTGGCGATCATCGACGACATCGACGCGATCGAGGTCTTCAACCCGCGCGTGGCGATCGGCGCCTTCAACGAGGAGGCCGAGCGCTTCGCGGCCAAGTACGGCATCGTCGCCGGCGCCGGCTCGGACTCGCACGTCGCCCAGGGGCTGGGGTCGGTGCGGATCCGGATGCGCGACTTCGACGGGCCGGAGGAGTTCCTCGAGTCGCTGCGGGACGCCGACATCGTGCGGCGCCCGACCTCGCTGCTGTACGTCCAGGCGCTGAAGTTCCTGGAGACGAAGGCCACCCCGCCAGGGGCCCGCGCGGCCCGCAAGGCGAGGCGGGTGGCCCGTGCGACGCGCAAGTCGTGATGCAGGCGCAGGGACCACAGGGCCAGCCGGTGAATGAGACCGGCGACGCCATGCGGGCCACTGACGACGAGATCGCCGAGAAGTACCTGGAGCGGGCCATCCGCGAGCTGAACGCGCTGACCCGGGAGCTCCAGTCGTGTCCCCACTGTCCTCGCGGGAGCCTGATGCCGGTCCTCGGCTCCGGGCACCCGCAGGCGGACGTGATGCTGCTCAAGCACACGCCGGTGCCCTCCGAGATCGAGGAGGGCGTCGCGTTCTACGGGCGCGCCGGGACCGCGCTCATGAAGTCCCTCAAGCGGCTGGCGATCGACCCGCTCGCCGTCTACGGCACCGTCTGCGTGAAGTGCCCGGTCGGCGACCCGGCGCTCGCCGAGCCCGCGTGCGTGGCGCGGATCGTCGAGGAGATCGCGATCGTCCAGCCGAAGATCGTGGTCGTGATGGGCGCCGACGCGCTGGGCGCCCTCAACGAGGTGGCCGTGCCGCTGGCGCGCGAGCTGGAGCCGGCGCTCGGCGTCGTCCAGCCGTTCACGCCGTCGATCGAGGCGCTGTACGTCCCGAACATCGACGACGCGCTCGACGAGGAGGACGCCAAGCGCGCGTTCTGGCGCGCGTTCCGCGTCCTCGGCGACTGGTACGCGGACCTGCCCCCGTACTGAGCGCCGTCGCGATACGGTGTCGCCATGGAACTCGAGGAGCGCGAGGGCATCGAGCCGATCGGCGAGCGGTGCGAGGAGTGCGGGGCCAAGTTGACGCCGCAGGAGATCCAGGCCGCGCTCGAGACCGGCGGGCCGGCGCTCTGCACGGTCCACGCGGCCGAGCTCGAGGCGCTGCCGGCGCCCGACGACGAGCCGGTCTGAGCCCGATCAGCTCGACAGCAGCACGATCTTGCCGAGCTTGCCGCCGCCGGTGAAGCGGTCGTAGGCGGCCTCCGCCTGGGCGAGCGGGAACGTGGCCGCGACCGGGACGCGCACGCGCCCGGCCGCCAGCGCGGGCAGGACCTCGCGCTCGACCGAGCGGGCGGTCAGCGCCTTCTCCTCCAGGGGACGGGGGCGCAGCGTCGAGCCGCGCACCGTCGCGCGCTTGCCCATCAGCGCGAGCAGGTTCAGCTCGGCCTTGAAGCCGGCGCCGACGCCGATCACGACGATCCGCCCACCGGTGTCCAGCGCCTTCAGGTTCGCGGGCAGGTTCGGCGCGCCGACGAGCTCGAGCACGACGTCGAAGGGGCCGAGCGCCTCGAAGCCCTCGGGGCCGGCGACGGTCTCGGCGCCGAGCGCGGCGACCGCGTCGCGGGCGTCGGGGTTGCGGACGGTGGCGGTGACCCGCGCGCCGGCGAGCGCCCCGAGCTGGACGGCGGCCGTGCCGACGCCGCCGGCGGCGCCGTGGACGAGCAGCCGCTCGCCGGGGCGCAGGCCGGCCTGCGTGAACAGCGCGTCGTGGGCGGTCGTGAACGCCTCGGGGAAGCCGCCCGCGGCCGGCCAGTCGATCCCGTCGGGGACCGGCATGAGCTGGCGCTCGTGGACGACGGCCAGCTCGGCCTGCCCGCCGCCGCCGACGATCCCCATCACGCGGTCGCCCTCCGCGAAGCGCGTCGCGCCGGGGCCGAGCGCGGCGACCTCGCCGGCGAGCTCGAGCCCGGGGATGTCGGGTGGCGAGCCGGGCGGGGCGGGGTAGCCGCCCTTGCGCTGGAGGATGTCGGCGCCGTTGAGGCCCGCGCCGCGCACGCGGATCAGGACCTCGCCGTGACCGGGAGCGGGGTCGGGGTGCTCGGCGAGCTCCAGCGCGCCGCCGTCTCGGATCGTCACCGCGAGCATGGGCGCAAGGGTACGCGGCGCTCGAGGGCGAGCATCGTGAGGGCGCCGAGGACGAAGCCGAGCAGGTGCTCGACGTTGGCCAGCAGCGACGAGTCGCTGACGCCGATGCCGATCCCGGCGAGGACGAACGCGCCGACGAACAGCGCCATGCGCCGGCCGCCGGCGACGGCGAGCGCGCCGAGCTCCCCGGCCAGCACGACGGAGACGCCGTAGTCGGGCTCGTCGACGACGCTCTCGACCAGGCCGCGGTCGACGAGCCACAGCACACCGATCCCGGCGTAGGCGATCAGCGCCGCGCCGATGTGCGCGGCGAGCGCGACCGTCCACAGCCGCAGCGCGCCGAGGCGCTCCAGCGCCACGGCGAGGACCAGCGCGAGCACGGCGAGCTGGAGCCACGGGAGCCCGTCGATGACGAGGCCGCTGGTGAGCAGCAGCCACGCCTCGCCGTCGGCGATCTCGCCCGGCGAGGACGCCAGCGTCCGCCAGTCCGGCTCGCCGGTGGCCTGGACGACGGCGAGCGCGGCCAGATAGGCGACGACGGACGCGGGCCCGATGAGCGCGCGCGTCCGTGCCATCGGCCCTCCGTCAGCCCACCAGCGTGATGCGGGCGCGGCGCACCATGTCGCCGCCCTGCTCCTCGGGGCAGTGCTGGCGCGCGACGATCACGGCCCGGCCGGCCGGGAACTTGCTCTGCGGCGGCGTGAAGCGCAGGCGGAACGCGGCCGTGCGCGGCCGCACGCGCGCGGCGCCCACCGGCGCGCTCCAGCGCTCGCCGTCCGCGCGCCCGCGGATGCGCACGCGGACGCGGTCGGAGCAGCCGGCGCCGACCACCCAGGACTGGCCCTGGATGATCGCCGTCTCCCCGAGCATGAGTCGGCGGGGCTCGACGCGGATCGAGGGGTCCACGGAGGCGGCGGCAGGCCCGGCCGCGACGGCGGCCAGCGCGGTCGCGGCCGCGGCGGTGATGAGGGAGCGTCGCATAGCCGCGCCAGGGTAGTGGCGGGGTCGCGGTCCGTGCCTCCGGCTCGCGTTGCTTGTCAGGTTCTGCGTGCCTGCGACGCACAATCCGACAAGCAACGAGGCGGCACCGGTCAGGCGGTGTCTCGTTCGCACCGCTCAATGCGCAGCGGCAGCTACGACCCGCGCACTCGCAGGGGCTCGGGCTACTGCGCGACCGTCCGCGTGACCAACCGCACGGCCCGCCGGGTCGCGTGGCGCGCGAGCGTGGCGGCGCCCGGGAAGGTCACGTCGCTGTGGGACGCCGTGGGCCGCGACACCGGCGCGCGGCTGCGCGTGCGCGGCCCCGCGTACGCGCCGACGCTGGCTCCGCGGGCGAGCACCGAGTTCGGATTCTGCGCCGACCGCTGAGCGCGGCCGCCGCCCGGGTTGGCGGACATCCCCGATGCGCACCCGGGCGCGGCGCGCGATCGTCGCCCGCATGCATCGACTGCTCCTCTTGGCGCTGGCGCTGGCGGGGATGGCGCTCGCCGGCGCCGCCTCCGCCCAGGCCGCGTCGCTGACCTTCATCAAGGACCACGACGTCTGGATCTCCAACCCAGACGGCAGCGGCGCCGTGCGCGTGACGCGCGACGGCACCGCGAAGGAGCCCTACCGCTCCCCCACGCGCAACGCGGCCGGCGTGATCGCCGCGCTCAAGGGCATCCACGTCCACCTGCTGCGCGCCGACGGCCGCCGCATCCGCCGCTTCCTGCCCGGCGCGCTGCGCGACGGGATGGGCGCCCAGACCACCGCCGGCACCGCCTCGCTGGACTTCTCGCCCGACGGCACGAAGCTCGCCTACGCGAAGGTGAGCCTCAACTGCGCGAACGTGGACTGCATGGCGCGCGGCGTCAGCGGCGTCGTGAACCTGCGCGGCCGCATCCTGGCGACGCAGAAGGAGTACACCGGCGCCTTCCCGAGTTGGGTGACCGACCGGATCGTCCTCAGCCACGGCGGCTACGGCCACCAGAACATGCTGTGGAACACGCAGAGCGGCGCGTGGGAGAACTGGTTCGACGACAGCGACCTCGTGGCCCCGGAGCTCACCACCGACCTCGGCGACGGCGAGATGTCGCGCGACCGCCGCGCCTACGTCGCCGTCCGCGGCTACGGCGCCACGACCGCGATCGCCACCTACCACGTCAACGGCGACCTCGCCGCCCCGGCGCCACCGCCGCCGACGTTCCTGTGCACGGCCCAGGGCCCGGTGTCCTCGCCGACGATCTCCGGCGACGGCGCGACCGCGTGGTGGCAGGAGCCCGACGGCGTCTGGACGTTCCCGGTCACCGCGGACTGCCCCGACGGCCGCCTGCTGATCCGGGGCGCTTCGGAGCCCGACTGGAGCCCGGCGGACGTGCGTCGAGGACGCCCCGCGCGTCGCGGCTGACATTCATATCCCCATATCGGTATATGTTGGGGCATGGCTCGCGCCGCCACCACAGCCGATGTCTTCAACGCCGTCGCCGAGCGGCGGCGTCGGGACATCCTCGACCTGCTCGCCGCCGGCGAGCGGGCGGTCGGCGACCTCGTCGAGGAGCTCGGCGTCGCGCAGCCGCTCGTGTCCAAGCACCTGCGCGTCCTGCGCGACGTCGGCGCCGTCGAGGCGCGTGACGACGGGCGCCAGCGGCTCTACCGGGTCAACGGCCACGCCCTGAAGCCCATCCACGACTGGGTCGCCGGCTTCCGGGAGACGTGGGAGGAGCGCTTCGAGGCGCTCGACGACGTCCTGGAGGACCTCAAGCGACAGGAAGGAGACGGTGCCCGATGACCACCACCGGCTCGGCGCAGGTCACGCTGCCCACCGACGAGCAGATCCTCGTCGTGCGCGAGCTCGACGCGCCGCCCGCGCTCGTGTTCCGCGCGTTCACCACCCCGGAGCTGGTGCGGCGCTGGTGGGCCGGCCGGCGCGGCGAGGTCACGAGCGCCGAGATCGACCTGCGGGTGGGCGGGCGCTGGCGGTACGCGATGATCGCCTCCGACGGCGGGTTCGAGGTCGCCTTCCACGGCGAGTACCGCGAGATCGTCCCGAACGAGCGGATCGTCAGCACCGAGGTCTACGAGGGCGCTCCGCCGGAGGCCGGGTTCACGGTCAACACCGCGACGTTCGTGCCGCTCGACGGGGGCCGCACCCGCCTGGAGATCCTGATCGAGTGCCCCAGCCGCGAGTCCGCGCGACGCGATCATCGCGTCGGGCATGGAGACCGGCCTGCAGGAGGGGCTGGACCTGCTCGAGCAGGTCGCGCAGACCCTGTCCTGACGCGGGTCGCTACGCCGCCCGGTCGAGCACCGCGACGCACTCGATGTGGGGCGTCTGCGGGAACATGTCGACCGGGCGCACGCGGCGCAGCACGTAGCCGGCCTCGGCGAGCTGCGCGGCGTTGGGCGCGAGCGTCGTCGGGTTGCAGGACACGTAGACGATCCGCTTCGGCGCCGCCTCGATGAGCCGCCGCACGATCTTCTGCGACAGGCCCGCCCGCGGCGGGTCGACGACGATCACATCGGGGCGGCCGGCCCGCTCGACGAGCTCGCGCATCGAGGTGCGCACGTCGCCGACGAAGAAGCGGGCGTTGCGCACGTCGTTGGCGCGGGCGCTGTTGATCGCATCGGCGACCGCCTCCTCGACGATCTCCACGCCCCACACCTCGCCGGCGCGCGGCGCCAGCGACAGGCCGATCGTGCCGATGCCGCAGAACAGGTCGTAGACGCGCTCGAACCCGGTCAGCGCCGCGTACTCGCCGGCGACCGCGTACAGGCGCTCGGCCATCTCGGTGTTCGTCTGGAAGAACGCCTCGGGCGAGATCGCGAACGTCAGCCCGCACAGCTCCTCCTCGAGCGCGGGCACGCCGGCCAGCAGCGTCGTCTCGCCGCCGGCGGTGGTCTCGGCGAGCTGGTCGGTGCGCGTCCAGAACAGGCCCTCGCAGTCGACGGCGGCCGTGAGCGACTCGACGTCGAGCGCGTCGTCGGGCGCCGGACCGGTCACGAGGCGCACCTGCAGCTGGCCGGTGCGCCGCCCCTCGCGCACGACGAGGTTGCGCAGCACCAGCTCGCGCTGGGGCTCGTGGTTGCGGCGCCGGTCGAGCGCGGACAGGCCCTGCGCGCGCGCCCACTCGAGCACGGCGCGGCGGGCGGCGTCGGCGCGCTCGGAGACGAGCAGGCACTCGTCCATCGGCGCGACGACGTCCCAGCGTCCGGGCGGATGGAAGCCGAGGTGCAGCGCGCCGTCCTCGCCGGCGCCGAACGAGAACTCGGCCTTGTTGCGGTAGCGCCACTGCTGCTCCGCGGGCACGATCGGCTCGAGCGCGAAGCCGTCGAGGCGGCCGATGCGCCGCAGCGCGTCGTCGACCTGCTCGGTCTTGATCTCGAGCTGACGCTCGTAGGGCAGCACCTGCCACGGCGCGCCCGGGTGGTCGGCGACCGGGTCGATGCGGTCGGCCCCGGGGCTGAGCACCTCCAGCGTGCGCGCTTCGCCGTAGTGGCGCTTGCGCTTCGTCACGACCGCGCGCACGCGGTCGCCGGGAATCGCGCCGGCGACGAACAGCACGTAGCCGTCGAGGCGCCCGACGCCCTTGCCGCCGTAGGCGAGCGAGTCGATGGTCAGCTCGACCTCGGCGCGCAGGTCGGGGCGCGGCGGGCGAGCGGCGGTGTCAGGGGTCGTGGCCTCCACCCCTCGCAGGCTAGAGGTCAGTCGAGGCGCTGCTCGACCGCGCGCAGCACCGTCTTGCGGTTCGCGTGGCGCCGCTCGTGATCGCGGACGCGGCGCAGCTCGTCCGGCGACAGGCCGCCGAGGCGGCGCACGATCTCCGCGGCGGTCAGCTCGTCGTAGGCGGCGATCGGCAGCGGCGACCCCAGACCGACCGCACGCCGCGCCCGGTCGCCGAGCGAGCGGCCGACGAGCGCCTCGAGGTCGTGCAGCAGCTCGTCGGTCTGGCGGCGGCCCGCCTCGACCAGCGAGTGCATCAGCTCCTCGGCGTCGTGGCGGGTCATGCGCCCGCGGCGCACCGCGTCGTCCATCGCGGCCTGGATGCGGTCGCTCGTCAGCAGCAGCCCCTTGGCCAGCAGATCCAGGAGCGAGCTGGGATCGGAGTCCGGGGCCGGCTTCGGCTTGGGCTGGGGCATGCGCTCTCGTCTACCCGATCGACCGCCGCGACCCTACCCGACGCGGAGCCCCCGTCCCGCTCAGGCGACGAGCAGCTCGAGGAGCGCCTTCTGGGCGTGTCGCCGGTTCTCGGCCTGGTCCCAGATGCGCTGGCGGTCGCCGTACATGACCTCGGCGGTGATCTCCTCGCCGGGGTGCGCGGGCAGGTCGTGCAGCGCGATCGCGCCGGGCGCGGCCAGGTCGAGCAGCGCGTCGTCCACCCGGTAGGCGGCCAGGTCGCGCCGGCGCGCCTCCGCGGTCTCCTCGTCGCCCATGGACACCCACACGTCGGTGTAGACCGCGTTCGCGCCGCGGACCGCCTCGGCCGGGTCCTCGACGAGCGTCGCGCCGGTGGTCGGCTCGAGCTGGTACCCGGGCGGCGAGGCGATCGCCACCTCCACGCCGGCGAGCGCGCCGAGGATCGCCAGCGACCGCGCGACGTTGTTGCCGTCGCCGACGTAGGCGAGCTTGAGCCCCTCGAGGCGGCCGAACGCCTCGCGCAGCGTCACGAGGTCGGCGAGCGCCTGGCACGGGTGGTGCCCGGCCGTGAGCATGTTGACCACCGGGACCGACGACCAGCGCGAGAGCTCCTCGACGAGCTCGTCGGGGCCGGTGCGGATCCCGATCGCGGCCACGTGGCGCGACAGGACGAGCGCGGTGTCCCGCGGCGACTCGCCGCGCGAGAGCTGCATCTCGTCGGGGCGCAGCACGAGCGCGTGCCCGCCCAGCTCGGTGATGCCGACCTCGAACGAGACGCGCGTGCGGGTCGACGGCTTCTGGAAGATCAGCGCGACGCTGCGCCCCTCGAGCGGTCGCGCGGCGAGCGGCGCGGCCTTCATCTCGAGCGCGCGCTCGACGAGCGCGGCGACCTCGTCGCGCGACAGCTCGGCGCCGGTGAGGAGGTGACGGGCCATGGCAGGGCGGGGAGGATACGCAGGCGTGCGCGTCCTCACCTGGAACCTCTTCCACGGCCGGGCGGTCCCGCCGGCCGGCCGCGACCTGCTCGAAGAGTTCGCCGCGGCGCTGGCCGGCTGGAACTGGGACGTGGCGCTGCTGCAGGAGGTGCCGCCTTGGTGGCCGCCGCGCCTGCCCGCCGCCGACCACGACCTCGTGCTGACGTCGCGCAACCAGCTGCTGCCGGTGCGGAGGTGGCTGGCGGAGCGATGGCCCGACGTCGTGAAGTCCCAGGGCGGCGGCGCGAACGCGATCCTCGTGCGCGACGGCGCGATCGCGGCGCGCGCGCAGGTGCGGCTGCGCTGCCGGCCCGAGCGGCGGATGGCCCACGGCGTGCGGGTGGGCGGCACGTGGTTCGTGAACCTGCACGGGAGCGCGCACGTGCCCGCGCGCGCGGAGGCCGACCTGCGCCTCGCCGCCGGCAGCGCCCTGCGGTGGGCGGGCGACCGGCCGCTGGTGCTCGGCGGCGACGTGAACCTGCGCACGCCGCGACTCGACGGCTTCGCCCACGCGGGCGGCCACAGCGTCGACCACCTGTTCGCGCGCGGCCTGGAGCCGCACGGCGTCGAGCGCCTCGACCGCGGCGCGCTCTCCGATCACGTGCCGCTCGTGGCGACGTTCAGCGCGCCGTGACCGCCGCGCCCGCCCCGATGCGACGGGTGGCCGCCAGCACGGCGAGCGCGCTCAGCCCCAGCGCGACGCCCACGAGCGACACGCCGGTCCAGCCGTCGAGCTCCCACGCGGCGGCCGCGGCGAGCGTGCCGACGGTGCCGCCCAGGAAGTAGCTGACCATGTAGGCGGTCGTCAGCCGCCCCCGCGCCTCGGGACGCAGCGCGTAGATCGCCGACTGGTTGGAGATGTGCTGGCCCTGGATCGCGAGGTCGAACAGCACGATCCCGGCGATGAGCGCGACGAGCGACGTGCGCCCCGCCGCCAGCAGGCCCCAGGACGCGACGACGAGGACGAGGAACGCGACGAGCACGGTCCGCCCGTGGCCGCGATCGGCCCAGCGCCCGGCCACGGGGGCGATCAGGACGCCGGCCAGGCCCGCGAGTCCGAACAGGCCGATGACGCCCTCGCCGTAGTGGTAGGGCGCGTCGCCGAGCAGCAGCGCGATCGCCGTCCACAGCGTCGAGAACCCGGCCATCGCGATCGCCCCGAGGGCCATCCGCTGGCGCAGGACCGGCTCCGCGCGCACGAGCGTGGCGATCGAGCGAAGCGCCGCGCCGTAGGGGATCCGCTCGGCGGGCTCGACGCGCGGGAGCGCGCGCCGCAGCACGAGCGCGAGGACGAGCATCAGCGCGCCGCCGAGCGCGAACACGAGGCGCCAGCCGCCGAGCTCGGCGATCCCGCCGGCGACCGTGCGCGCGCCCAGCACGCCGACGAGCAGGCCGCTCATGACGATGCCGACGACCTGCCCGCGCTCGCCGGGCGCCGCGAGCAGCGAGGCGAGTGGCACGACGATCTGCGCCACCGCGGAGGTGAGGCCGAGCGCGAGCAGCGCGACGAGGAGGGCGGCCATCGAGGGCGCGACCGCGCAGGCGGCGCCGGCCAGCGCGGTGGCGGCCAGGACGCGGACGATGAGGCGCCGGCGCTCGTGCAGGTCGGCGAGCGGCACGAGGAAGGCGAGGCCGAGGACGTAGCCGGCCTGGACGGCGGTCACGAGCAGGCCCGCCGCCGCCTGCGGGGCGCCGAAGCCATCGGCGATCTCGTTGAGCAGCGGCGTGACGTACCAGAGGTTGGCGACCGTCGCTCCGCAGGTCAGCGCGAGCAGCGCGACGAGGCGGCGCGACGTCCGGGGCGCATCTGCGGTCACGCCCCTCGAAGCTAGAGCCCCCGCGGGTTTCGCCCAATGGAACCGAGCCCCAGGGCGAGCGTTCCACGCGAACACCCGCTCAAGGACCTGGCCCCCAGGGCCAGCGTCCTCAGTCGCGGATGCCGAAGCCCCGCATCATCAGCAGGGCCCGCTCGCCGATCGTGCCCGACCTCGGGAGCACGCCGAGCTGCACCGCGGCGGCGTAGGCGTCGTAGAAGGCGCGCACGCGCCACAGCCGCTCGCCGTCGGGCGTCAGCTCGCAGTACAGGACCGCGTGGAGCGCGATCGCGCGGTTCGTGGCCGGCAGGCGCGGAAGGTCGCCGCGATGGGTGCCCGTGACCCGGACCGGCGCGGCCAGCCAGCGCCCGTCGGTCAGCCGCTCGCCGGCCTTCTCGACGAACGCGTCCGGGAACGCGTGCCACAGCCGGGCCGCGTGGTCGGCGAGCGCGTCGAGGCCCTCGCGCGGGCCGCCGCTCAGCGGGTCCTCGTAGTGGACGTCGGGCGCGCAGCAGCCGGCGAACGCGTGGCGGACGCGGCCGGCGAACGCGGACTGGAAGGCGTCGATCAGCCCGTCGGCGTCGGTCATCGCCCGGCGGGCGAAGCCAGGTCGGCGAGGCCGTCCATCGGCGAGGACGCCTGCGCGTAGCGGCGGCGCGGGATGCGCCCCGCCTCCAGCGCCAGGCGCCCGGACTCGACGGCCAGCCGGATCGCCTTCGCCATCGCGACCGGATCCTGCGCGCGAGAGATCGCGCTGGCGCACAGCACGCCGTCGCAGCCGTGCTCCATCGCCAGCGCCGCATCGGACGCGGTGCCGATCCCGGCGTCGAGGATCACCGGCACGCCGGCCTGCTCGCGGATCAGCGTGAGGTTGTAGGGGTTGGCGATCCCCATGCCGCTGCCGATCGGCGAGCCCAGCGGCATCACCGCCGCGCAGCCGACGTCCTCCAGGCGGCGCGCCAGCACCGGGTCGTCGGTCGTGTACGGAAGCACGACGAAGCCGTCGGCGACCAGCTCCTCGGCGGCGGCCAGCAGCTCGGGCGCGTCGGGCAGCAGCGTGCGCTCGTCGCCGATGACCTCGAGCTTGACCCAGTCGGTCTCGAACGCCTCGCGCGCGAGCCGCGCGGTCATGACCGCGTCGCGGGCGGTGAAGCAGCCGGCGGTGTTGGGCAGCAGGTCGACGCCGGCCGCGTCGAGCACGTCGACGAGCGAGCCGCGCGCGGACGGGTCGATCCGCCGCAGCGCGACCGTGACGAGCTCGGTCCCTGACGCCTCGATCGCCGCGGCGAGCAGGTCCAGCGACGGGAAGCCCCCGGTGCCGAGGATCAGGCGGGAGCGCAGCGTGCGCCCGGCGATCACGAAGTCGCTCATGGTCGGGTCATCCTCCCTGGACGGCGGTCACGATCTCCACGGTGGCGCCGTCGGGCACCGTGGTCTCCTCCCAGGCGCCGCGGCGCACGACCTCGCCGTCGATCGCCACGGCGACGCCCCGGCCGCCGGCCGGGACGCCCAGCGCCGCGATCGCCTCGGCGACCGTCCGCCCGGCGACGTCGTCGCGCGGCTCGCCGTTCACCCGCACGGTCATGCGGCGGCTCCCGCGCGATCGAACCGGGCCGGGTCGCACAGGCCCAGCAGCTCCGCGTCGGCCTCGCCGGTCAGCAGCCCCGCGACCAGGTCGGCGGTGAGCGGGGCCAGCAGGATGCCGTCGCGGCCGTGGCCCGAGGCGACGACGACGCCGTCGACCTCGCCGATCAGCGGCAGCGTGTCGGGCGTCGCGGGCCGCAGCCCCGCCAGCGTCTCCTCCACGACGAGCTCGGTGATCCCGGGGACGAGCTCGAAGGCGTCGCGCAGCAGCTCGTAGACGCCGCCGGCGGTGACGTCGGTGTCGAACCCGCGCTCCTCCATCGTCGCGCCGATCACGTAGCGGCCGTCGGCGCGCGGCACGAGGTAGACGTGCGAGAAGCGCAGCGTGTGCGTCACGAGGCCGGGCCCGGAGGGGTCGCGCAGACGCACGACCTGGCCCTTGAGCGGGCGCACCGGCAGGCCCAGCAGCTCGCCCGTCCACGCGCCGGCGGCCACGACGACGCGGCCCGCGGTCACGACCTCGCCGGACGCGAGCTCGATCTCGCCGGCGGCGGCGCGGACGACGCCCGCGCCCGGGCGCACGGCGTCGCCGAGCAGCGCGCGCAGGCCGGCGACGACGCGGCGCGGGTCGACCGAGTGGTCGCCCGGCACCTCGAGCGCGGCCCGCAGCGTCGGCGCGAGCGCCGGCTCGCGACGGCGCGCCTCGCTGGGCAGCAGGCGCGTGACCGGCAGGCCCAGGCCCTCGCGGTACGCGGCCTCGCGCTCGAGCGCCTCGGCCTCGTCGCGGTCGCGGCCCAGCACGAGCGTGCCGCTCGCGCGCAGCGCCGGGTCGATGCCCGACGCCTCGCCCAGCTCGCGCGCGGCCGACGGCCAGCGGTCCGCGGCGGCCAGGCCCAGGCGCAGGCCGCGCGCTCCGTGCTCGCCGAACTGGGCCTCGGAGACCGGGGCGAGCATGCCGGCGGCGACCGGCCACGCGACGCCGTCGCGGTCGCCCGCCTCGAGCACCGCGACGCTCAGGCCTCGCTCACGCGCGCGCCAGGCGCAGAACAGGCCGACGATCCCGCCGCCGACGACGGCGACGTCCACCTCGATTGGCTGCTGCTGCGTGGTCACAAGCTCCTCCCTGCGCCGGCATGACCCGGATCAGGTGCTGACGGTCGGCGGCGTCGGCCGCCCTCTCAGCCCGGTGTGGGCTCCCGTTGGCGTCGAGTCTAGTCTCCGATGGCATGGATCGCCGCGAGCGCCTGCGCACCGCGCGCCTCTACTTCATCTCCGACGCCCGCCCGGGCGGCCGGCCGCTCGCCGAGGTGCTCGGCCCCGCGCTGGAGGGCGGCGTCGACCTGTTCCAGCTGCGCGACAAGGACGCCCCCGACGACGAGCTCCTCGCGGCGGCGGCGGTCGCCCGCGACCTGTGCGCCGCCCACGGCGCCCTGTTCGTGATCAACGACCGGCCCGACCTGGCGGCCGCGGCCGGCGCCGACGGCGTGCACGTCGGCCAGGAGGACGCCAGCGTCGCCGACGCGCGCGCCGTCATCGGTCCGGACGCGCTCGTGGGCCTGTCGACCCACAGCCCCGAGCAGATCGACGCGGTCCCCGCCGACGCCGACCTGATCGGCGTCGGCCCCGTCTACGCGACGCCGACGAAGGCGGGGCGCGCGCCCGCGGGGCTGGAGCTCGTCGCCTACGCCGCCGCCCACGCGCGCGTGCCGTGGTTCGCGATCGGCGGCATCGACCGCGAGACGGCGCCCGAGGTGGTCGCCCACGGGGCGACGCGGATCGCCGTCGTGCGGGCGATCGCCGACGCGCCCGACCCCCGCGCGGCCGCCGCCGACCTGCGCCGCGCCTTGCCATGACCGAGCGCGACGACGACCTGCGCCGCGGCTACGCCCGCGGGCGTGCCCGCGACGAGGAGATCCGCGCCGCGCTCGTCCCGCTGCAGCCCGGCGAGCGGACGACGGCGCTGACCGTCGCGGTCGTCGTCGCCGTGCTGCTGGCGATCGGCGTCGTCGTCGGCGCGCTCACCACCGACGACCTCGGCGACAAGGGCGGCACGGTCCCGTTCGGCGTCTTCCTGGCGGCGCTGCTCATCGCCTGCGCGTGGGGCATGTGGAACGCGCGCTACTGGGCCGTGCTCGGGTTCGAGGCGTTCCTGTGGTTCCAGGTGATCATGGCGACGCTGGCGCTGGTCGTCGCGTCCAGCTGGGCCGCCTTCGCGGTGTGCATCGTCGTGATCGGCCTGAGCGGCTGGCTGGCCTGGAAGCTGATCCGGGTGATGGCGCGCATCCAGGCCCGCGACCGCGCCCCCGGCCCGCCGGACGCTCTGTCCTAGACTCCGGCGCGCCATGGCTTCCTCCTCCTTCGACACGATCGTCATCGGCTCGGGTCCGGGCGGCTACGTCGCCGCCATCCGCGCCGCCCAACTCGGCATGAAGACCGCGGTGGTCGAGAAGGACACCGTCGGCGGCCGCTGCCTGAACTACGCGTGCATCCCCGCGAAGGCGGTCCTCCGCGTGGCGGACGTGCTCAGCGAGGTGCGCGAGGCCGGCGAGTTCGGCATCAAGGTCGCCGACCCCGAGATCGACTACGGCGCGGTCATGCAGCGCCGCGAGAAGGTCATCACCACGCTGACCGGCGGCGTGAGCGGCCTGTTCAAGAAGAACAAGATCGAGCTCATCGAGGGCGAGGCGCGGCTGGCCGGCTCCGGCACCGTGGCCGTCGGCGACCAGACCTACGAGGCGAAGCACATCGTCCTCGCGACCGGCAGCGTGAAGAAGCCGATCCCGGGCGCCAGCTTCGGCGGCCGCGTGATCGGGACCGAGGAGGCGTGGGCGCTCAGCGAGCTGCCGCGCCGCATCGCGGTCGTCGGCGCCGGCGCGTCCGGCGCGGAGATCGCCTCCGCCTACGCGCGGCTGGGCACCGAGGTGATGCTGTTCGAGGCGCTCGACCGCGTGCTGCCGACCGAGGACGCCGACATCTCCAAGCTCGCCGAGCGCGGCCTCAAGAAGCAGGGGATGCAGATCTTCACCAAGACGTTCGTGCAGGACGTCGAGACGGGCGCCGACAGCGTCTCGTTCACCTACAACGGCGAGAAGGGCGAGGTCGACTGGCTCATCATCGCCGCCGGCCGCGGGCCCGACGTCGAGGCGCTCGGGCTGGCCGACGCGGGCGTCGAGGTCGACGAGAAGACCGGCCTGCTGAAGGTCGACGGCGCGCAGCGCACGACCGCGTCGGGCATCTGGGCGATCGGCGACATCGTCCCCGGGCCCGCGCTGGCCCACAAGGCCTCTGACGAGGGCGTCATCGCCGTCGAGGACGCCGCCGGGCTGGAGACGCACCCGATCAGCTACCCCGACATCCCGCGCGCCACGTTCTGCACGCCGAACGTCGCGAGCTTCGGGCTCACCGAGGAGCAGGCGCGCGACGCCGGCCACGACGTCGTCGTCGGCAAGGTCCAGTACGGGGCGGTCGGCGCCGGCACCGTGTACGGCGACCGCACCGGGCTCGTCAAGATCGTCGGCGACCGCAAGTACGGCGAGCTGCTGGGCGGCCACATCGTCGGCAGCAAGTCGACGGAGATGATCCAGGAGCTCGTGAACGTCAAGGCGCTCGAGGGCGGCTATCCCGAGGTCGCCCGGATGATCCACGGCCACCCGACGATGTCGGAGGCGGTCATGGAGGCCGCGCGTGCCGCTGACGGTTGGCTCATCCACGGGTAGCCACCCGGGCCCGCGCTTCCTCTACGACCTGGCGTCGCCGGCCTGCTGGCTGGTGGCCGAGCGCATCCTGCAGGTGATGCCGGTGGCCACCGAGTGGGTGCCCGTCCACGTGCCGTCGCTCGGCGAGGGCGTCGGCTTCCGCTGCGCCGCCGAGGAGACGATCTGGCGCGAGTCGATCGAGCGGCGCGCCGCGGAGCTCGCGCTCCAGCCGGTGCGCTGGCCGGCCGAGGTGCCGTTCGACTCCGAGCTGGCGATGCGCGCCGCCACCTACGCGAAGGGCACCGGCCGCGCGGTCGCGTTCTCGCTGGCCGCGTTCCGCCAGGCCTGGTGCGCCGGCCGCTCGCTCGCCGACCCGGACTGGGTGGCGATCGCCGGCGCCGCCTGCGAGCTGCACCCGCGCGCGCTGCTGAAGGGCGCCGACCTGCGCTCGACCCGCGAGGCGCTGGCGCGGGCGAGCGCCGGGGTCACGACGGTCCCCGCGATCGTGCTGCCCGGCGGCGAGTCGTTCGTCGGCGAGGACGCGCCCGAGCGCGCGGCCGCGGCCCTCGCGAGCACGGCGGCGTGATGCGGGCCAACCGCCGCCTGCGCATCCTGCACGGGCGCGGCAGCCGCCTGCCGGCCTGGCTGGCGAGCCCCGACGCGCTCGACCACATCGAGGTCGTCGAGATCGAGACCGCGGAGACGGTCCTGTTCTGGGACCGCCCGCCGCGGGAGGCGGCGCGCATGCTGCGGGCGTTGCGCGCCGACCTCGCGCAGCTGGAGGTCGAGGACTTCCTCGCGAAGTGGTCGGCCGTGGCGCCGGAGGACTAGCTCAGGCGCCGAGCGTCTCGTCCAGCCAGTCGTAGGCGACGGCGTTGGACAGCGCGAGGTTGCCCATCTGGCAGTGCATGTCGGCGCCCTGCGCCGCGGTGAACGCGACCGTCGTCACCGGGCCCGAGGCGCCCTCGGCGAACCGCTCGGCCTGCGCGCCCGGCTCGCCGCCCTCGCCCTCGCCGACCATCGCCAGCGACGGGCAGCGGATCGCCGACAGGTCCTCGATCGCGAACCCGCGCAGGTAGTCGAACGTCTGCTTGAACGTCGGCTGGCCGAAGCGCAGGATGAGCATCCGCGACATCTCCTTGATCGCCGGCGGCATCTGGTCGTCGGGGATGTCGGCGAGATCGGCGACGCCGAAGTCGTCCTCGGGCGGGAGCGTGTCGGGATCGAAGTCCGAGAACGCCACCATGTAGGCGCGCAGGTCGACGATCGGGGAGTTGGCGACCAGCGCCCGGATGCGCTCCTCGTGGGCGGCGGCGCGCGAGGCGAAGTAGCCGCCGAAGCTGATGCCCAGCAGCGCGACCTTCGCCGGGTCGACCTCGGGACGCGCGAGCACGGCGTCCAGCGCCGCCGACACCCACCGCTCGGTGTCGGGCACGAAGTGCAGGTCGGGGTGGTCGCGCGCGGTGTCCATCTGGCCCGGCCCCGCCAGCAGGAGCACCCGCCAGCCGCGCTGCAGTCCGGCGAGCCCCACCTCGAAGTAGATCTCCTCGAGCGCGCCGTCGAACCCGGACATCGCCAGCAGCGTCGGCCCCGGGCCGCCGGCGCCCGCGGGGGCCATCCAGTAGGCGGGCATGCGACGGCCCTCGAACTCGTAGCCGACGTCCTCGAAGCGATGGTCGACGTGCTCCATCGCGGCCAGGAACGCGTCGCGCGACGCGGCGCTGAGCTCGCGTTGGCGGTCCTCGCCGAAGCGCGCGAAGTACGCGGCCGCCCGGAAGCTGTTGGCGGCCCGCAGCAGGCTGTCGCGGGCGCTCACGGCATGTCCGCGCCGGGCCCGGTCGGCCCCGTCGGTCCGCTGGCGCTCAGCGAGCTCCGCGAAGCGGTCGACCCAGTCCGCCGGACCCGAGATGGCCGGCACCAGCGCCAGCGTCTCGCCGACCGAGGCGCCGCCGTAGGACGTGGCGCCGAGCTGGCGCATGAGCTGGAAGTCGAGCTCGCCGTCGGAGAAGCCGGCCACGCGGGTGGCCGATCGGGTGACGTGTTCGGACATGCGCCGCAGTATCGCGGCGATGGCCGCACCGACGGCAATGAACGCGCATTGCTCAAGGTCGGTGGCCGAATGACCGATGGGGGCCGCGGGATGGAGACACCCGCTGCGGCCCTGCGCTTCCTGGAGCTGGTCGACAACGTCGCCCTCGTCGTGCGCTTCGACGGGTCGATCCTCCACGCCAACGAGGCGGCCGCGCGGCTGGCCGATCCGGGCGTCATGCGCCGGGGCGTCCTGCCCGACCTCGTCCACCCCGACGACCGCCTCCAGGTCACCGAGGCGGGCATGCGCCTCGCCGCGGGCGTCGAGCGTCAGACCGTCCTGGAGATCCGCGCGGGCGGGCCGCAGCGGGGCTGGCGATGGCACCTCGTCAGCGCGACCGCCGACCTGGCCGAGGGGCTCGTCTACGTGATCGGCCACGACCTCACCGACGCCCGCCGCACCGCCGCGCGGCTGGCCGAGGCCGAGGACCGCTTCCGGGCCGCGTTCGAGGACGCCGCGATCGGCATGTCGATCGTGTCGCTCGACGGGCGCTTCCTGCGCGTGAACCCGGCGATGTGCGCGTTGCTCGGCCGCAGCCCCGAGGAGCTCGCCGGCCGGCCGGTCGCCGAGCTCACCCACCCCGACGACCGCGCCCTCACCGACGACGCCCTGCAGGCGCTCCTGCGCGGCGAGCGCCAGACCGTGATGGACGAGAAGCGCTACCTGCGCCCGGACGGGACGGCCGTGTGGGTGCTGCGATCGGTCTCGCTCGTGCGGGAGGGCGACACGCCGCGCTACTTCATCGGGCAGGCGATCGACATGACGCACCGGCGCGCCGCCGAGACGGCGAAGCGGGCCAGCGAGGAGCGCTTCCGCGCGCTGACCGCGTCGGCGCCGCACGGCGTGTGGGCCGCCGACCTGGACGGCTGCTGCGTGTACGTCAACGAGCGGCTGTGCGAGATCGCTGGACGCCCGGCGGAGGAGCTGCACGGCTTCGGCTGGCTGCGCGTGTTCCCCTACCAGGTCACGCGCGACCGCGGCCAGCGCCTGTTCCGCCGGGTCCTGGGCGCCGGCGTGGGCGGGCACGAGCTGGCGATCGTCACCCCCGACGGCGAGACCCGCTGGGTGCGGGCGCGCGCGAACCTCCTGTACGCCGGCGACGGCCGGCGCGACGGCATCGTGGGCTCGGTCGAGGACGTCACCGAGGAGGTCGCCAACCGCCGCGAGCTGGCCGCGCGCGAGCGCGAGCTGCGCCTGCTGACCGAGCGATCCAGCGACTTCCTCGCGCGCCTGTCGCCGACGCTCGAGATCCGCTTCGCCTCACCGGCGTGCCTGCCGCTGCTGGGCTACGCGCCCGCGGAGCTGGCGCAGCGGCGCGTCGTCGACATCGTCGTCGAGGAGGACCGCCGCGCGCTGCGCGAGGCGGCCGACCGCCTGTGCACCGAGGACTCGGCCACCGTCGTGTGCCGCGCGCGCCGCCGCGACGGGCGGGTCGTGTGGCTGGAGTCGACGATCTCCCCGGTCCACGACGGCGACGCGATCACCGAGCTCGTCGTCGTCGCGCGCGACGTCACCGAGCGCAAGGCCGCCGAGGTGCAGCTCGCCCACCAGGCGCTCCACGACTCGCTCACCGGCCTGCCCAACCGCACGCTGTTCCTGGACCGCCTGCGCCACGCGCTCGCGCGCCGGGTCCGCGACGCCAGCGGGCTCCTCGCCGTCCTGTTCCTCGACGTCGACCGCTTCAAGGTCGTCAACGACTCGCTCGGCCACAGCGTCGGCGACCGGCTGCTCGTGGACGTGGCGGGCCGGCTCGACTCCGCCCTGCGCCCCGCCGACACGGTCGCGCGCTTCGGCGGCGACGAGTTCACCGTGCTGTGCGAGGACATCGCCGGCGAGCACGAGGCGGTCGCGATCGCCCAGCGCATCGTCGACCTGTTCGCCGAGCCGTTCGACGCCGACGGGCGCGACGTGTTCCTGTCGACCTCGGTGGGGATCGCGACCGCCTCGGGCGCCGACCCGTCGCGGCCCGAGGACCTGATCCGCGACGCCGACGCGGCCATGTACCGGGCCAAGGAGCGCGGCAAGGCGCGCTGGGAGCTGTTCGACGCGGCGATGCGCGACCAGGCGCTGCGGCGGCTGGAGCTCGAGAACGCGCTGCGGCGCGCGGTGCGGGCGCTCGGCGACGGCACGAGCGAGAGCGCCGACGACGAGCTGCGCATCCACCTGCAGCCCGAGATCGCGGTCGCCGGCGGCGCCGTCGTCGGCTTCGAGGCGCTCGTGCGCTGGCAGCATCCCGAGCACGGCCTCCTCGGGCCGGCCGAGTTCGTGCCGCTCGCCGAGGAGACCGGCCTGATCGGCCCGATCGGCGAATGGGTCCTGCGCCGCGCGTGCACGGAGGCGGCGCGCTGGGAGGGGCGGGGGCTGACGATCTCGGTGAACGTGTCGGCCCGCCAGCTCGTCGACGTGGGCTTCGTCGACGTCGTCGGCGGCATCCTGCGCGCGAGCGGGCTGCGGCCGCAGTCGCTGTGCCTGGAGCTGACCGAGTCGGCGGTCATCGAGAGCGGCGCGACGACGCTGTCGACGCTGAACGGGCTCAAGCGCCTGGGGGTGAAGCTGGCGATCGACGACTTCGGCACCGGCTGGTCGTCGCTGGGCCACCTGCGCCGGTTCCCGATCGACGTCGTCAAGCTCGACCGCTCGTTCGTCAGCGGCCTGGACCGCGAGCCGCAGGACGTGTCGATCGCGGCGGCGATCATCTCGCTCGCCCACGCGCTCGGGCTGTCGACGGTGGCCGAGGGGATCGAGACCGGCGAGCAGCTCGCGGTCCTCGCCTCGCTGGGCTGCGACCTCGGGCAGGGCTACCTGTTCGCGCGCCCCGGCCCGCTGGAGGCGTTCGCCGAGGTCCTCGGCGCGCAGGCGTAGCGCGCGGGTCTGTGGCAGGCTGGCCGCCGTGACGGCGCAGGCGCCGGACGAGCTGCCCGAGGCGCTGGCGGCGGTGCTGGCGCTGCTGCGCTGCCCGCACTGCGCGGGCCCGCTGCGGGCCGAGGGCGGGCGGGTCGTGCGCTGCGCGGCCGGTCATGCGTTCGACGTGGCCCGCCAGGGCTACCTGAGCCTGCTGGCCGGGGGGCGCGCGCCCGCGGGCGACACGGCGGAGATGGTCGCCGCGCGCGAGCGCGTGCTGGCGGGCGGGCTCTTCGACCCGCTGACGGCCGCGGTCGCCGAGGCGGCGGACGGCGCCGGGGACGGCGCGCTCGTCGAGGTCGGCGCGGGGACCGCGCACCATCTCGCGGCCGCGCTGGAACGGGCCCCCACGCGGCGCGGGATCGCGCTGGACGTGTCGCGGGCCGCGCTGCGGCGCGCCGCGCGGGCGCACCCGCGGGCCGCCGCGGTGGGGGCCGACGTGTGGGGCCCGCTGCCGCTGCGCGACGGGGTCGCGGGCGCCGTGCTGTGCGTGTTCGCGCCGCGCAACGGCCCGGAGCTGCATCGGGTGCTCGCGCCCGGCGGCGTGCTCGTGGTGGCCACGCCGGAGCGAGAGCACCTCGCCGAGCTGCGGGCGGCGCTGGGCCTGCTCGACGTCGACCCGCGCAAGGCGGAGCGCCTGGCCAGGCGGCTGGGCGACGGCTTCGCACGGCGCGCGAGCGAGCGCGTCGCATGGACGATGCGCCCGGACCGCGAGACGCAGCTCGCGCTGGCGGCGATGGGGCCGAGCGCGTTTCACGCCGACGCCGCGGAGCTGCGGCGCCGGGCCGGGGCGCTGCCCGCGGAGCTCGAGGTCACCGGGGCGGTGACCGTGGCGGTCTACGGTCGGCGCTGAGGGATCCGGCCGGGGATCAGCGCCCGTCGCGGCCGAGGAAGGTCGCGTTCGGCGCCGGGTTGGGGTCGCGCCGCAGGCCCGGCGGCGACTGGCTCGTGTCGACGAACAGGCACAGCGACCGCTCGGGGTCGTCGCCGGGCACGCACGTGCGGTAGAGGTCCTCGCCGAACGGGAGCGTGTCGAGGCGGTCCAGGTGGCGGCGGTGGCGGCGCACCTCCGGCTCGGAGCTGTGCGCCACCCACGTCCGCACGGCGGCGGCCTGCACCTCGAGCTCCTCGTGCTCGGCGGCGAGGCGGTCGCGGTGGCCGATGCCGATCGCGACGAGGATCGCGGTGGTGGCCACGAGCGCCGCGGTGCCGCCGCGGTCGGCCGCCACGATCGGCGGCAGGTCCGGCCGCCGGCGTCGCACGAGCGGCCCGACGACGGTCCCGCCGAGCGCGACCGCGACGACGTTGAAGAACAGCGCGAGCACCGCCGCGGCGAACCAGTCGGGCCCGTCGCCGGCGATCGGCAGCTCGTGCAGCAGCACCGTGTCGGCGGCCAGGAGCGCCGCGAAGAGCGGCCACTGCCAGGCGCCGCGCAGCCGCCAGCGCAGGCGGGTGAGCGGGGCGCGCTCCATGCCGATCGAGGGTACGCCTCCCGTCTCGGACCCGACACCCGGGGGGTGGGCGCCGCCCGGACGACGGGTAGACTGGCGCCACCCGGCGTGGAGCGCGGAGATCCCGCGACCTGCGCAAGAACGGCGCCGGACGGAGATCCCGATTCCGGCACGACCAGGGAGAGAGATGGAGATGGCGACCGAGACCGCGGGGCCGGTTCACGTACCGGCGGACCGCGCGCCCCAGCAGCTCACCACCGGCGATCGCGTCGAGCTCCTGCGGTTCATGCTGCTCATGCGCAGCATCGAGACGCGGGCGCTCACCCTGTACCGCCAGGGCAAGGTGCCCGGCTCGTTCTACGACGGCTACGGCCAGGAGGCCGTGTCGGTCGGCGCCGCGTTCGCGATGGCGGCCGACGACCGGCTGTGCGTCCTGCACCGCGACCTGGGCGCCCACCTGGTGCGCGGGGTCGAGCCGGAGCGGATCTTCGGCCAGTACATGGGCCGGGCCGGCGGCGTGACCGGCGGCCGCGAGGGCAACGTGCACTTCGGTGACCCGTCGCGCGGGTGCGTCGGCATGGTGTCGATGCTGCCCGACATGATGGTCGTGGCGACCGGCATGGCGATGGCCTTCAAGCTCCGCGGCGAGCGGCGCGCGGCGATCACCTGGTTCGGCGACGGCTCCACGTCGCGGGGCGATTTCCACGAGGCGCTCAACTGGGCGGCCGTGCAGCAGCTGCCGGTCATCTTCGTCCTGGAGAACAACCAGTACGCGTACTCGACGCCGACCGACCGCCAGTTCGCCGTCGACCCCGTGCGCCGCGCCGACGCGTACGGCATGCACGGCGAGACCGTCGACGGCAACGACGTCGAGGCGATGTTCGACGCGGTGCGCCGCGCCCGCGAGCGCGCCGTCGACGGCGGCGGCCCGACGCTGCTGGAGGCGGTGACGATGCGCATGCACGGGCACGCCGCCCACGACGACATGCGCTACGTGCCGCCCGAGCAGCTCGAGGAGTGGGCCAAGCGCGACCCGATCGACCGCCAGGCCGCGCGCGTCGCGGAGCTCGGCGTCGACGTCGACGCGCTGCGCGCCGAGGTCGACGCGGTGGTCGAGGCGGCCGCGGAGGCGGCGCTGGCGATGCCGATGCCCGATCCGGCCACCGCCCGGGACGGCGTGTTCGCCGACGAGGCGGTGCCGCTGGGCGACGGCGACGCACCGTGGTCGGGCTGGTCGGAGGCGGCGCGATGAGCGCGGTCGCCGAGACCACCGGGACGCGGACGCTGACCTACCTGCAGGCGATCTCCGACGCCCTGCGCGAGACCATGCGCGACGACGAGCGCGTCCTGCTGATGGGCGAGGACATCGGCGCGTTCGGCGGCGCGTTCAAGGTGACCGACGGCTTCATCGACGAGTTCGGCGCCGACCGCGTGATGGACACGCCGCTGGCCGAGTCCGGGATCGTCGGCACCGCCGTCGGCGCCGCGGTCGTCGGCATGCGGCCCGTCTGCGAGATGCAGTTCTCGGACTTCATCGCGTGCGGGTTCGACCAGCTCGTCAACGTCGCGGGCAAGATGCACTACCGCCAGGGGCTCGCGGTCCCGATCGTGGTGCGTCTGCCCACCGGCGGCGGCTTCTCCGGCGGCCCGTTCCATTCGCAGAACCCGGAGGCGTGGTTCATGCACGCGCCCGGGCTGAAGGTCGTCGCGCCGTCGACGCCCGCGGACGCCAAGGGCCTGCTGATCGCCGCGATCCGCGACCCCAACCCGGTCGTGTTCTGCGAGCACAAGCACCTGTACCGGCGCGTGAAGGGCGAGGTGCCCGAGGGTCTGTACGAGACGCCGTTCTCCGCCCGGATCGCCCGCGACGGCGACCGGCTCGTCGTGATCGCCTACGGGGCGATGGTGCACGTGGCGCTCGAGGCGACCGCCGACATGGAGGGCGTGCGCGTGCTGGACCTGCGCTCGCTCGTCCCGCTCGACGAGGCGGCGATCCTGGAGTCGGTGCGCGCGTGCTCGAAGGTCGTCGTCCTCGACGAGGCCAACGAGACGTGCGCGGCCGGCGCGCAGGTGGCGGCGCTGATCGCCGAGAAGGGCTTCGAGGACCTCGACGGCCCGGTGACGCGCGTGGCGACGCCGGACGTGCCCATCCCGTTCTCGCCGCCGCTGGAGCAGGCGCTGCTGCCGTCGGTCGAGCGCGTGAAGGAGGCGTGCCGTGAGCTCCTCGCCTACTGAGCAGACGACGCTCGTCGACGTGACGATGCCCCAGATGGGCGTGTCGGTCGCGGAGGGCACGATCGTCGGCTGGACGAAGCGCGTCGGCGACTGGGTCGAGCGCGACGAGACCGTCCTGGAGGTGTCGACCGACAAGATCGACACCGAGGTGCCGTCGCCGGCGAGCGGCCGGCTGGCCGAGGTGCTCGCCGAGGTGGGCGAGACCGTCGAGGTCGGCGCGCTGCTCGCGCGCATCGACACCGGGGCGCGGCCGGGCCAGCCGCACGTGAGCGAGCGCAACGGCGGGCGCTTCTCGCCGGTGGTCCGGCGGATGGCGGCCGAGCACGGGCTCGACCTGTCGCAGATCGACGGCACGGGCCGCAACGGCCGCGTGACGAAGCGCGACGTGCTGGCCGCGCTGGAGCGGGGCGCCGGGCGCGCGCCCGCCCGCGAGGCCGCGCCGGCGGAGCCGGCCGAGCCGCCGCTGCACATCGAGTCGCCCTACCGGCCCGATCCCGAGCCGGCGGTCGCGTCGACGGCGGAGGCCGCGCCGGCCGGGACCCTGTCGCGGATGCGCCGCGCGATCGGCGAGCACATGAAGCGCTCGCTCGAGACCGCGGCGACGTGCACGACGTGGATGGAGGTCGACTTCTCCGGCGTCGAGGCCGAGCGGGAGCGCCTCGGGCTCACCGCGCTGCCGCTCGTCGCCCGCGCCACGGTCGACGCGCTTCGCGAGCACCCGGCGCTGAACGCGACGCTCGAGGGCGAGGCGTACACGCGCCACGACGCCGTCCATCTGGGGATCGCGGTGTCGCTGGGCGAGGAGGGGCTGATCGTCCCCGTCATCCGCAACGCGCAGGACCTGTCGGCCGAGGGCCTCGGGCGGGCGATCCGCGACGTGGCCCGCCGGGCGCGGGCCGGGCAGCTGCAGCCCGACGAGGTCCGCGGCGGCACCTTCACGATCACGAACCCCGGCCAGTACGGGTCGCTGATGGCGACACCGGTCATCAACCAGCCGCAGGTCGGGATCCTCGACCTGGAGGCGGTGGTGAAGCGGCCGGTCGTGGTCGAGGGCCCGGGCGGCGACGCGATCGCGATCCGCCCGATGTGCATCCTCGGCCTGTCGTGGGACCACCGCGCGCTCGACGGCGTCCAGGCCGCCGAGTTCCTGGGCGCGATCCGGCGCCGGCTCGAGTCGCTGTAGCCCCGCGCCCGCTACGCCGCCAGCCCGTCGAGGTGCTCGCGCAGCCCCTCGGCGAGCTGCGGCGCGGCGAGCGCCTGCGCGGCCAGCGAGCGGTCGACGAGGATCGCGTCGGACACCAGCGCGACGGTCACGCCGTGGTCGGGGCGGTCGACGATCTCCACCGGGTCGCCCGCCCCGAGCTCGCCCTCCTCGACGATGCGCAGGTAGGCGCCGGGCCGGGACGCGCGGCCGAAGCGGCGGACCATCGTGCCGTCCTCGAACCGCAGCCCGAGCTTGAAGCAGGGGATCCGCGGCTGGCAGACCTCGAGCAGCGCGGTGCCGATGCGCCAGCGCTCTCCGATGACGGCGCCCGAGCAGTCGACGCCCTCGGTCGTGAGGTTCTCGCCGAACATGCCATACGGCAGCTCGCGGCCCAGCTCCCTCTTCCACCAGTCGGCGTCCTCGCGGGCGTAGGCGTAGACGGCCTTGTCGGGGCCGCCGTGGACGCGCCAGTCGGTCTGGCGGTCGCCGGTGAGGTTCACGCCCTCGGCGCGCACGCGCCCCTCCACGGGCGTCTTGACGATGGAGCTGTGGATGATCTGGCCGCGCCAGCGTCCGAGCGGCGCGGGGCCGCCGACGTTGACGGACACGATCCGCGCAGACTCGGGCATGCCATCATGGTCGCATGGCCGACCTGCACGTCGTCAACCTCGGCCTCGTCGAGTACCGCGCCGCGCTGGACCTGCAGCACCGCTACGCGGACGCGCGCGCGGCCGACGCGATCCCCGACACGCTGCTGCTGCTGGAGCACCCGCTCTGCTACACCCGCGGCCGCCGCACGCCGCCGGGCGAGCTGACGCTCCCCGAGGCGTGGTACCGCGAGCGCGGGATCGACATCATCGACGTCGACCGCGGTGGCAAGGTCACCCACCACGCGCCCGGCCAGCTCGTCGGCTACCCGATCATGCGCGTGGAGCGCGCCCGCGACCACGTGGCGCGGATCGAGCGCGCGCTCGTGCGCGCGCTCGCCGACGAGGGCGTTGAGGCCCGCGGGCGCATGGACGAGGACGTGTCGCTGACCGGCGTGTGGGTCGGCGACGCGAAGATCGCCTCGATCGGCGTGCACGTGTCGCGCGGCGTGACGACCCACGGGTTCGCGATCAACCTCGACAACGACCTCGAGCCGTGGAGCTGGATCGTGCCGTGCGGGCTGCCCGACGCGCGCACGACGTCGCTCGCCGAGGTCACCGGCCGCACCGGCCTGCTGCCGTGCTTCCGCAAGCGGATCGCCTGGCGCTTCGCGCAGGAGTGCGGGCTGCGCCAGCGGATCGTGTCGCCGGCGCGATCGCTGCCGGAGCCGGCGCACGCCTGAGGGGCGGCGGCCCCGGCGTCTCGCTCGGCACTCGTTTGACGCACCGTTTTCCGGAGCAGTACGTGAGCGACCTAACCCTCGCCATAGCGGGGTTAGGTCGACCACCCCGACGCACCGTTTTCCGGAGCGACATCGCGTGACGAAATCTGGCGGCAATCCTGCACGCCGACCCCCCGCGCTACGCAAGAATGCCGCGGATGCGCCCGCTCGCGACTCTCCGCACCCTTGCGCTGGCCGCCGCTCTGGGCCTGTGCGCGCCGGCGGCCGCCTCGGCCGCCGAGCAGCTCGCCGGTCTCACCGAGGACAACCAGATCCTGCTGTTCCGCTCCGACTCGCCCGGCAACCTGCAGGGCGCGGTCACGGTCACCGGGCTGCAGAGCGGCGAGACGCTGGTCGGGATCGGGTGGCTGGACAGCACCGGCCGCCTGTACGGGCTGGGCTCCACCAACCGCGTGTACGTCGTCAACCCGCTCACCGGCGCCGCGACCCCGCTGAGCAACACGCCGTTCAGCCCGCCGCTGAACGGCGCGTCGTTCGCGTTCGCGATCGACCCGTCGTCGCAGCAGGCGCGCTCGTACTCGAGCACCGAGCAGAACCTGCGCATCTCGGTCATGAACGGCCAGGTCGCCGGCGTCGACGCGCCGTACGCCTACGACCCCAGCGATCCGGGCGCCGGGACGACGCCGGTCCTCGCCGCGCTCGCCTACACGACTCCGCCCACCGGCGGCGGGGCGGCTTCGCTGTACGGGATCGACACCGCGCGCGACGCGCTGGTGACCGCGCCGACGCTGGCCGCGCTCGTGCGCTCGATCGGCGAGCTCGGCGTGCCCGCGGAGGGCGCGGCCGGGCTGACGCTCACGCGCTCCGGGACCGCGTTCGCCGCGTTGCGCCCCGGCGCCGACGCGATGCCGCGCCTGTACACCGTCGACCTGTCCACCGGCGCCGCGAGCCCCGTCTCCAACGACAGCCAGCGCGCGACGATCGCCTACCGCACCTCGTCGTCGGCCACCGCCGACACGCCGATCATCTCGCTGACCTCGTTCGGCGAGGTCCCCGACGACACGAGCGACCCGCGCGCCGTCGTGGCGGTCACGACGAACCCGCGGGCGCGGACGCTCATCAACCGCGGCCTGCCGTTCACCGTCTCGTGCAACGAGGCGTGCACGGTGTCCGGCACGCTGCGCGTCGGGCGCCGCAGCCAGCGCGCGGTCACCGGCCAGGTGCTGGCGACGGCCGGCTGGGTGCGCCTGACCGCCCGGCTGGACTCGGCGACGAAGACGCTGCTGCGCCGCGACGCCACGCAGGGCTTCAGCCTGCGCGTGACGGTCACCGACGCGGCCGGCAACCGCACGAACATCACCACCAACGGCGCCACCCGCTGAGCCCGGGGCCGGCGGTCGCGGCCCGGTAGGCTTGAGGTCGTGGCGGTCGAGCAGCGCACGCATCAGACCCGCTCGCGGGCCAACCCCGGCGGCATGGACGTGCTGACCGTGCTGGGGCCCGACGTGCGGCCGCTGCGCGAGCGCAAGCCGCGCTGGTTCAAGGTCCCGGCGCCGGGCGGCGCCAAGTACCGCGAGCTGCGGGCGCTGATGGACGCCGAGAACCTGCACACGGTCTGCCAGGAGGCGGCCTGCCCGAACGTCGGCGAGTGCTGGGAGCGCGGCACCGCCACGTTCATGATCCTCGGCGACACCTGCACGCGCCGCTGCGGGTTCTGCCACGTCAAGACCGGCAAGCCGACCTGGAACGACCCGCTCGAGCCGGCCCGCGTCGCGCGCTCGATCGCGCGGCTGGGCCTGCGCCACGCGGTCATCACCAGCGTCGACCGCGACGACCTGCCCGACAAGGGCGCGCGCATCTGGGCGGCGACGATCCGCCAGGTCCGCCGCCAGGCGCCCGGCTGCCAGATCGAGGTGCTGACCCCCGACTTCCAGGGCCAGGAGATGCCGCTGGCGACCGTCATCGCCGAGCGGCCCGACGTCTTCAACCACAACGTCGAGGTCGTCCCGCGCCTGTACCCGGTCGCCCGCCGCGGCTCCACGTGGCAGCGCTCGCTGCGGGTGCTGCGCAACGCGAAGGAGATGGGCGGCGGCGAGGTCACGACGAAGTCCGGCCTCATGGTCGGACTCGGCGAGACGCACGACGAGATGGTCGCCGCCTTCGAGGACCTGCGCGAGGCCGGCGTCCAGGTGCTCACCGTCGGCCAGTACCTGCGCCCGACCGAGCGCCACCTGCCGGTCGTGCGTTACTGGCATCCCGACGAGTTCAAGGCGCTGGAGGCCGCCGCCTACGACCTCGGGTTCGACCACATCGCCGCCGGACCGCTCGTGCGCTCCAGCTACCACGCCGACCAGCACGTGCCCCAGCGCCGGCCCGGCCACGGTCCGGTCGCCGCGGCCTGACCGCCGGGAGCGCCGGTTAGGGGCAGCCCGTGATCCCGGTGACCGACGACATCCCGCGCGATCGCTTCCCGATCGTGACCGTCGCGCTCCTCGCCGCGATCGCGATCGCCTTCCCGGTCGCCGGGCTCGACGCGAGCGTGTTCGCCGTGCTCGCGAACCTGCTGTTCCTGTGGCTGCTCGGCCCGACCGTCGAGGACGCGCTCGGCCGCGTGCGCTTCGCCGCCTTCCTCGTCGCCGGCGGCGGGCTCGCCGCGCTCGCCCAGCTCGCGCTCGGCCCCGACGGCTCGGTCGCGCTCGCCGGGGCCACCGGCGCGGTGGCGGCGGTCCTCGGCGGCTACCTGCGGCTCTACCCGTGGGGCCGCGTGCTCGCCGTCGTCCTCGCGATCGTGTTCTCGACGATCGTCGCGCTGCCGCTCGCCCTCGTGCTCGGCGCGTGGGCGGCCGCGCAGATCGCGCTCGCCGTCCTCGCCGGGCCCGCGACGCTGCTGGCCGCCCAGGCCCTCGCGTTCGCGCTGGGGCTCGCCGTCGCCCGCCCGCTGGCCACGCGCGTGAAGACGCCCGAGGTGCTGCTGGCCCGCGGGCGCGCCGCCCTGTCGTGAGGACGGCGATCCTGGTGGGCACGCTGGCGATGATCGCGATCCTCGGGGGCCTGACGATCGCGGTCGCCGTGCGCAACGGCCCCGACCCGCTCACCGCCCTCTCGCTGCTCGTGCTCGCCCTGCTCGGCTTCGGCGTGCTGGGCGCGCTGCGCGAGCCTCCGCCGCCGTCGTGAGCCGGACCGCGCGCGCACTGACGGCCGTGCTCGCGCTGCTCGTCGTCGGCGGGCTGGCGGCCTGGGGCTGGTCGCAGCGCGACGGCGGCGCCGACCTCGCCGCGACCGCCGGGACGCGGACCGCGCCGCTGGTCCAGCAGGCGTTCAACGGCCCGCCGACCGCCGAGGTCATCGCGCGCCAGCCGCTCGACGTGGCGCTCGCCGGGACCGCCGACGTCGTCGACGTGCGCCTGCGCAGGCCGCCGCGCGCCGGGCTGCTGTTCGACCTCGACACGGGCGAGGTGCTGTGGCGCCGCGAGCCCGAGCGGGTGCTGCCGATCGCCAGCCTCACGAAGATGATGACCGCGCTCGTCGTCGCCGACCGCGCCGAGCCGGACGAGCGGGTGCGGGTGACGCGCCAGGCGCTGGCCTACGAGGGGTCGGGGATCGGGCTGCTGCCCAAGGGCAAGCGCGTGCGGCTGGAGACGCTGCTGAACGGGCTGCTCGTCGTGTCGGGCAACGACGCCGCGATCGCGCTGGCCCAGCACGTGTCCGGCAGCCTGCCCCGGTTCGTGGCGGCGATGAACGCGCGGGCGGAGCGGATGGGCCTGGCGTGCACGCGGTTCGCGCGGCCCGACGGCCTGCAGGATCAGGGGAACCACTCGTGCGCGGCCGACCTCGCCGCGCTCGCGCGGGCGGTGCTCGACGAGCCGCGCCTGGCGCGCATCGTGCGCCGCCGCCAGGTCGTGCTGCCGTTCCCGATCAAGGGCGGCAAGCTGTGGCTGACGTCGCACAACCCGCTGATCCTCACCGGCTACCGCGGCGTCACCGGGATCAAGACCGGCTACACCGAGAAGGCCGGCCGCTGCCTGGTCGCCAGCGCGACGCGCGACGGGGTGCGCCTGGGCGTCGTGCTGCTGCACTCGCCCGACCCGGGCGTCCAGGCGCGCAAGCTCCTGGACGCGGGGTTTCGAGCGGTCGCCCGCTCCTAGAACGGGACCTTGGAGCGGCCCTCGCGGCCCTTGGCGGCGCTGCGGTTCGTCGCCTTGCGCGACGAGGAGAACGGCTTCTGCAGCCAGCGCCCGAGCGGGCCGGGCGCGGACCCCGCGCCGCTCTGGCCGACCCCGAGCACCTTGTCGACGCCCCGCTGCGGATGGCGCGACAGGCGCGGCAGCAGGAACGCGAGGACCGCCAGGACGATGCAGACGACGATGATCGCGGCGATGAGCATGGCGCCCGCTTACCCAGCCGCGGGCCCGGTCACTCCCCGGCTCAGAGCCCGCCGGCGCGGGTTTCGCCCCCAGGGCGAACACCCGCAATGGAACCGAGCCCTCAGGGCGAGCGTTCCACGGCGGGTTTCGCCCCCAGGGCGAACACCCGCAATGGAACCGAGCCCTCAGGGCGAGCGTTCCACGGCGGGTTTCGCCCCCAGGGCGAACACCCGCAATGGAACCGAGCCCTCAGGGCGAGCGTTCCACGGCGACCAGGTCGATGGTGCGCCCGGCCGCCCGGCCGTAGGCCTCGATCGCGACGCGCAGCGCCGGGATCGGCGAGTCCTCGACCGCCGTGTGCGACAGGGGCGGATCCGACTGCGCGAACAGCATCGCGGCGGGCACGCGGCGGCTGACCTCGGTCGCGTCGTGCAGCGGGCCGCTGGGGATCGGCGGCCCGTCGCCGCCGCCGGCCGCGGCGACCGCCTCCGCGACGAGCGCGACCAGCCGCGGGTGGAACGGGGCGGGCGCGGCGGCGAACAGCGGCCGCACGGCGACCGTGCAGCCGGACGCGGCCGCGGCGCGCTCGCACCCGGCGACCGTCTCGGCCCGCATCGCCGCGAGCGCGTCGGCCTCCAGGTGGCGCAGGTCGACGAGCAGCTCCGCCTCGCCTGCGACCGCGGTCACGATGCCGGGCTCCGCCCGCACCGACCCGACCGTGGCGACGCCGCCGTGGCGGACGCCGATCTCCCGGATCTCCAGGATCGCCGTCGCGGCCGCCGCCAGCGCGTCGCGACGCCGGTCCATCGGGGTGGACCCGGCGTGCGCGGCCTGGCCGGTGAACGTCGCCGCCAGCCGCTCGACGCCGAAGGTGCCGCTGACCGCGCTCGCCGGGCGGCCCGCGTCGAGCAGCACCGGCCCCTGCTCGATGTGCAGCTCCAGGTAGGCGCGGGCGCCGTCGAGGCGGGCGCTCGCCCGCGGCGCCTGGTCGAGATCGACGCCGCAGGCGGCGAGCGCGTCGGCCAGGCGCACGCCGTCGGCGTCTGTGAGGTCGCGCACCGCGTCGGGGTCGAGCGTGCCCGCGGCGGCCGACGAGCCCAGCAGCGAGCGGCCGAAGCGGGCGCCCTCCTCGTCGGCCCAGTCGGCGAGCGCGACCGGCACGGGCGGCGGCGACCCGGTCTCGGCCAGCGCGCGCAGGACGCCGAGGGCGGCCGCGACGCCGAGCGCGCCGTCGAGCCAGCCGCCGGCCGGGACCGCGTCGAGGTGCGAGCCGACGATCACGAACCCGCGGTCCGGGACGGCGCCCGCCATGCGCGCCCACAGGTTGCCGGCCTCGTCGCGGTCCACCTCCACCGGGAGCTCCGCGAGCCGGTCGGTCAGCCAGCGGCGCGCCGCCAGCCAGCCCTCGGTCCAGGCGACGCGGCGCGCGCCGCCGGGCCCGCCCGTGCGGGCGGCGAGGTCGCGCAGGTCGGCGAGGACGGCGTCGGCGTCGACGAGAAGCTCGGGCATGGCGAGAGCATGACGCCCGGCGATAGCGTTGCGCCATGCCCCGCCTGCTCGCCGCCGCGCTCGCCGCGGCCACCCTCGGCGCCGGCGCCGCCGTCGCGCTCGCCGCGCCGCCGCCCCCACCCCAGCCCCGGCCCGTCGTCGTCGAGTACTACGACAGCGGCAGCTACACCCGGGACACGGTCCCGCAGCTGCGCAAGGCCCGCCGCGCCCTGCGCGCCGAGCTGCGCACGCTCGAGAAGGGCCGCAAGCCGGCGCTCGTCCTCGACATCGACGACACGTCGCTCTCGCAGTACCCGTGCCGCAAGCCGGGCGACCTGCCGTTCGACGACGGGCCCGCCGGCGTGAACTGCGTCATGAGCGGCGCGCTCCCGCCGATCGTCGAGACGCGGCAGCTCTACCAGCTCGCCCTGCGGCGCGGCGTCAAGGTGTTCTTCATCACCGGCCGCGTTCCGCAGATGCGCGACGCCACGATCCGCAACCTGCGCGAGGCCGGCTTCACCCGCTACCAGAAGCTCGTCATGCGCCCCACGGCGGACCTGTCCGCGCCGTCGGTGATCCCGTTCAAGGCGGGCCAGCGCCGCAAGATCGAGCGCGCCGGCTACGACATCCTCGTCAACGTCGGCGACCAGGACTCCGATCTGGCCGGCGGCTACGCGAACCGGACCTTCAAGCTGCCCAACCCGATGTACTTCATCCCGTAGGCTTCGCTGACTGGCCGGTCAGCCAACGGAGGAGGGACGGGTGGACCTCAACGACACCCCTGAGCAGGCGGCGTTCCGGGCCCGGGTGCGGGCCTGGCTCGACGAGCATCGCGACGAGGCGCCGCCGGCGCGGCTGCCCGAGGGCGGCGACGAGGCCGAGTACCTGGCGGCGCGGCGCGCCTGGCAGGGCAAGCTGGCCGAGGGCGGGCTGGCCGGGGTCGTGTGGCCCAAGGAGGTCGGCGGCCAGGGGCTCGGGCCGATCGAGCAGGTGATCGTCAACCAGGAGATCAGCCGGGCCGGCGTGCCCGGGATCCTCGATGTGATCGGCGTCGGGATGCTCGGGCCGACCATCATCGCCCACGGCAGCGAGGAGCAGAAGGCCCGCTACCTGGGGCCGATGCTGCACGGCGACGAGGTGTGGTGCCAGCTGTTCTCCGAGCCGGCCGCCGGCTCGGACCTGGCGGGCGTCCAGGCGCGCGCCCGTGCGCAGGACGACGGCTCGTGGACGCTGAACGGCCAGAAGGTGTGGACGACCAACGCCCAGTTCGCGAGCTTCGGGCTGCTGCTGGCGCGCACCGACCCCGACGTGCCCAAGCACAAGGGCCTGACGATGTTCGTCGTGCCGATGGACGCGCCCGGCGTGACCGTCCGCGGGCTGCGCCAGATCTCCGGCGAGGCCGAGTTCAACGAGGTCTTCTTCGACGACGTGCGCCTCGACGCCGACGCGGTCGTGGGCGGCGTCGGCAACGGCTGGGCCACGGCGCTGACGACGCTCATGTTCGAGCGGCTGACGATCGGGCTCGGCTCCGAGGGGCTCGGCTACCGCGCCGACCGCTTCGCCGCGCCCATCGCCGCCGACCCGGCGGCGCGCCGCGACCCCGACGTGCGCAAGCGCCTGGGCGAGGTCGCCGCCGACCTGCTCGCGCTGCGCTTCACCGGCTACCGGACGCTGACCGCGCTGCAGGGCGGCCAGATCCCGGGGCCGGAGTCGGCGCTGGCGAAGGTGACGACCGTGAACGCCGCGATCGCGGCGACCGACCTGATCGCCGACGTGATCGGGCCCGACGCGCTCGAGGACGGCGGCGAGTGGGCGTACGCGATCTCGTTCCTGCCCGGCCTGAAGTCGGCCGGCGGGACCGAGGAGATCCTGCGCAACACGATCGGCGAGCGCGTGCTCGGGCTGCCGTCCGAGCCGCGGCTGGACAAGGGCGTGCCGTTCTCCGAGCTGCGCGCGAAGGAGCGGGAGGTGACGGCATGAACCTGGCGCTGAGCGACGAGCAGGAGCTGCTGCGCGAGGCCGCGCGCGGCACGCTGGCGCGCGTGGCGACCGTCGAGGCGGCGCGGGCCGCGCTGGAGGGCGGCGCGCTGCCCGACCTGTGGCCGGCCGCCTGCGAGGCGGGCTGGAGCGGTCTGCTGGTCTCCGAGGAGCGCGGCGGCGCCGGCCTGGGCCCGTTCGACGCGATGCTCGTCCTGGGCGAGTGCGGGCGCGTGCTGGCGGGCGTGCCGCTGCTCGGGCACCTGCCGGCGTCGTGGCTGCTGGACCGCGGCGGCTGGGACGGCGTGGAGGCGGTCGCGAGCGGAGAGCGCCGCGCCGCGTTCGTCGGCGCGATGCCGCCCGGCGATCTCGACCTGAGCTGGACGTGGGACGCGCCGGAGGGCAAGGCGCGCGTGCCCGCGGGCGGCGACCGCGCCGCCTGGGTGGTCGACGCGCCGGGGGCCGACGTCTTCGTCGTGGTCGGCGAGGGCGGCGCGGTGAGCGTCGTCGAGGGCGCGCAGGTCGAGGCGGTCACGCGCTACGACGCGACCCGCTCGCTCGGGCACGTGACGCTGCCCGGCGCCACGGCGACGCCGCTGGACGTGAGCCCCGACGACGCCGCGGCGGCCTGGCATCTCGCGCAGGCGCTGATCGCGGCCGAGTCGCTGGGCACGGTCGAGACGTGCCTGGGCCTCGCGGTCGCGTACGCGAAGGAGCGCTACACGTTCGGGCGCGCGATCGGCTCCTACCAGGCGATCAAGCACCAGCTCGTCGAGGTGCTGCGCCTGCTGGAGAACGGCCGCTCGCTCCTCTACTACGCGGGCTGGGCGGGCGAGTCCAAGCCGGACGAGCTGGCGCTCGCGGCGTCGGCCGCGCGGTCGGCGGCCGGGCGCGCGCTCGACTACGCCGCGCGAGTGAACATCTCCGTCCACGGCGGCATCGGCGCGACGTGGGAGCACGACGCGCCGCTGTACTTCCGCCGCGCGCAGCTCTCGCGCCGGCTGCTGGGCGGGACGGGCGCGGCGACCGACCGCGTCGCCGGCGAGGTGATGGCGGCGCTCCCGGCGTAGCGCGTCCTCGTCGCTTGTCAGGCTCGTCGTGCCTGGCACGACAGACCTGACGAGCAGCGCCAGGTAGGGTGCGTTCGCATGAGCTGCGCCGAGATCGTCGCCCCGCTGGCCGAGCGCATCGACGCGCTCGCCCCGGGCGCCCGCCTCATCCGGGTCCGCTTCTGGGACGGCAGCGAGCTGCCGGCCGTCGACGGCGACCCGTCTCACCCGGCCGTGATCCTGCGCTCGCCGAGGGCGCTCGCCCACGTCGTGTGGCAGCCCGGCGAGATGGGCATCGCCCGCGCCTGGGTGAGCGGCGAGATCGACGTCGACGGCGACATCGAGGACATCCTCGTCCTGCGCACCCGCTTCGAGGGGCTGCACCTGGGTCCGTCCGAGCTCGCGCTGCTCGTGAAGACCGCGCGCCGCCTGGGCGCGCTGCGGGGCGGCAAGCCGCCGATCCCGGCCGCCGAGTTCCGCAAGGAGGGGCGGGTGCACTCGCTGCGGCGCGACCGCAAGGCGATCCGCCACCACTACGACGTCTCCAACGAGTTCTACCGGCTCGTGCTCGGCCCCACGATGGTCTACTCGTGCGCGTACTTCGCCGACCCGAGCGAGAGCGTCGACGTCGCGCAGGAGCGCAAGCTCGAGCTGATCTGCCGCAAGCTGCGCCTCGCCGAGGGCGAGCGGTTCCTGGACGTCGGCTGCGGCTGGGGGTCGCTGGTCATCCACGCCGCGCGCGAGCACGGCGTGCAGGCGGTCGGCGTGACGATCTCCGAGGCCCAGGCCGAGCTGGCGCGCGAGCGCGTGCGCGAGGAGGGCCTGTCGGACCGCGTCGAGATCCGCCTGGCCGACTACCGCGAGGTCGCCGACGGGCCGTACGACAAGATCGCGTCGGTCGGCATGTACGAGCACGTCGGGCGCGACAAGCTCGGCGAGTACTTCACCCGCGTGCGCTCGCTCCTGCGGCCGGGGGGCCTGTTCCTCAACCACGGGATCTCGCGCGTCGCCCCGCACGTGAAGCGCAAGCCGTGGGCCAGCGACGCGACGTTCCTGTCGCGGTACGTGTTCCCCGACGGGGAGCTGTCGCTGCTGGGGACGGTCGTCGAGGCGGCCGAGCGCGCGGGCTTCGAGACGCGCGACGACGAGTCGCTGCGCGAGCACTACGCGCTGACGCTGCGCGAGTGGGTGCGCAACCTCGCCGCCAACCGCGAGCGCGCGATCGAGATCGCCGGCAGCGACCGCGAGCGCGTGTGGCGGCTGTACATGACCGGCGCGGCGCTCGCCTTCGAGGCGGGCGAGATCGGCGTGCACCAAACGCTGTTCGCCAACCCGGGCGCTCCGCACAGCCTGCCGCTCGTCCGCAAGGGCCTGCTTCCCCACGCCTCGACTACGAATTAGGGTGGCCTAACCTCCGCTGATACGCTGCGGCGCATGGTCACCGTCAGGCTCGAGCTGCGCGCCTGCTCCCCCGACGAGGGGCGCGCGCTGGTGGCGGGCCTGGGGCTGCGGACCGCCCCGGTCGACGCCGACTCCTGGTTCCCCGCGCACGCGCCGCTGGAGGACGAGCCGCTGCTGGCGCTGCTGCTCGCCCGCGTGGCCGCCACGACCGGCGCGCCGAACCCCGAGCGGACCTACCTCGACCACCACGCCGCGCTCGTCGCCACCGCGGTCGAGGACGCCGTGGCGCGCCTGCGCGCGGTCCCGCCGCTGCAGGACGCCGAGCTGCGCTTCGGCGCCCGCGGCCTGCCCGAGGCGATCGCCCTCGGCGTCGACGGCTGGGTCACCGGGCCGGACGTCGCCGGCCTGCGCGCGCTGGCCGCCGAGCGCGTCGACGAGCACCTCGCGCCGCTGGCCGCGCGCCTGGGCTGAGCGTCGCGAGTGGAGCCAGCCGGGATCGAACCGGCGACCTCCTGCTTGCAAAGCAGGCGCTCTCCCAGCTGAGCTATGGCCCCGCGCCCGCCGAGTCTAGCCGTCGACCGGCGGCCGTCGGATCGCCACGCCGCGCGTGAGCGACCGCCGCGGCGGGCATCCTTGTCCGCATGGCCGACGATGACGACGACTGGGTCGGGACGCCGCCCGAGGGGCGCTACAGCGCCGACCGCGCCGACCCCGGGTTCTGGTGGCGGCAGAAGCCGGTCAGCATCACCGCGACCCTCCTGCTGATCGCGGTGGTCGTGATCGTCGTCGTCGCGCTCGTGACCTGAGCGCCGCTACGCCGGCAGCGGCGGGCCGGTCACGCGGACGCGGCCCAGCAGCGGCGCGAGCAGCGCGGCCGCCAGCAGCACCACCGCGTCGATGCGGAAGGCGACGTGGAAGCCGTCGGAGATCGCCTGCATCTGCGGGGTGCCGGCGGCCACCATCGACGCGGTCTCCGAGCTCGCGATCGTGACGAGCACCGCGACGCCGATCGCGCCGCCGATCTGCTGCGACGTGCTCAGCAGGCCCGACACGATCCCGGCGTCGGGGCCGGTGGCCGCGCTTGTGGCTGCGGCGGTCAGCGGGACGAACGCGAGGCCCATGCCGATCGCCGCGACCGCCATCGCCGGCAGGATCGTGTCGACGTAGCCGCTCTGCGGATCGGTCCGCGTCCACAGCAGCAGGCCGATCGCCGCCACGCCGGACCCGGCCGCGATCATGGCCCGCGCGGGCACGCGCTCGACGAGGCGGGTCGCCAAGCCGCTGACGAGCAGGAACACGACGCTGAAGCCCAGGCCCGACAGGCCGGCGCGCAGCGGCGACCAGCCCAGCACGACCTGCATGAACAGGGTCATGAAGAAGAACATCGCGTAGAGGCCGGCCGCGGCCAGCAGCGTCACGCCGTTGGCCACCGCGACCGCCCGGCGGCGCACGACCGCGGGCGGCACCAGCGGCGCGGGCGCGCGCTGCTCGTGGCGGGCGAACGCCACCAGCAGCCCGGCGCCGAGCGCGAGGCCGATCAGCGTCCGCGCCGAGCCCCAGCCCACCTCCGGCGCTTCGACGACGGTGAACACGATCGCCAGCAGACCGGCCGTGGCCAGCACGGCTCCGGGCGCGTCGAGCCGGGCGCGCCGCGCGGGCGGCGGGTCGGCCGGCAGCACCCGCAGCGAGGCGGCCAGCACCGCCACGCCGATCGGCGCGTTGATGAAGAAGACCCAGCGCCAGCCCGCGGTCTCGGTGAGCGCGCCGCCGGCGACGAGACCGGTGGCCGCGCCGAGCCCGAGCAGGGCCGCCCACACGCCCAGGGCGGTCGTGCGCTCGCGGCCGGCCGGGAACGTCGTCACGACGATCGCCAGCGCGGCCGGGGACAGCATCGCGGCGGAGAGGCCCTGCAGGCCGCGGGCGCCGATCAGCAGCTCGGCGCTGGCGGCCACGCCCGCCAGCACGGAGAACATGGTGAACAGGCCGACGCCGGTGCGGAACACGCGGGCGCGGCCGAGGACGTCGGCGGCGCGCCCGCCGAGCAGCAGGAACCCGCCGAAGCCCAGCAGGTAGGCGTTGACGACCCAGGACAGGCGACGCTCGCCGAAGCCGAGATCGGCGCCGATCGAGGGGAGCGCCGTGTTGACGATCGTGTCGTCGACGGCGGCCAGGAACTGGGCGCAGCAGACGAGGGCGAGGATCAGCCAGCGGCGCGGGGGGGCGCGTCCGCGGGGGCGTGAGGAGGTCGAGCGAGAAACGTGGCTGACATGTGGAGCACTCTCTTCTCAGAACGAAGATGTAATCTCTACAAACGTAGAAGACGCTGCGCCATCTGTCAAACTGCGCGCCGTGGCCGCCAAGTCCGACCGCCGCACCGAGCTCCTCGACGCGACCCTCGTCCTCATCGCCGAGGGCGGGCTCGAGGCCGTCACCCACCGCGCCGTCGAGGCGCAGGCCGGCGTCCCCCACGGCTCGACGACCTACTACTTCAAGACGCGCCAGCAGCTCATCGACGCCGCCGTCGAGCGCCTCGCCGAGATCGACCACGCCGCGGTCGCCGGGATCAGCCACGAGATCGCGATGACGCTGGCCGCCGGGAAGGGCGAGCTCGACTACGAGCGGATCGCCGCCGGCATCACCGAGTGGATCCGCGCGCGGCCCGACGTGCAGCTCATGCGCTACGAGCTGTACCTGGCGGGCGCGCGGCGGCCGGAGATCGCGGCGAAGATGCGCGAGTCGCGCCAGCTCTTCGTGCGGCTGATGGTGCCGGTGGCCGTCGCGGCCGGCTCGACCGCGCCCGAGCGCGACGCCGACCTCATGCTGACGCTGCTCAACGGGCTCATCTTCGACGAGCTCACCTCGCGGGAGCCCGGACACGAGCCGACCATCGAGCCGCTCGCGCTGCGCAGGATCATCGCCACGGTCGCCGTCGCGTAGCGCGTGGAGAGACGCCCCCGCTCATCGGAGGGGCGCCTCTCACGCGTTACCTTGGTGCGCGACGCCTGTTCCCCGGGGGCGCCGCGCGGTATGTGGCATTCCCTTGGTCGGCAGCGCGAGGCCCGCCCTGCATCCCCGCCGCCTCGTTTGGACGGAAGACCGAGGGTCGGCGCCTCAGAGCTCGACCTGGGACTCGAAGACGACGGCCACGTCGCCCCCGACGCGGGGCCGGCCGCCCTCCATCGCGCAGTCGATCACGCAGCGGCGGCGCATCTCCGCGCCCTGGACGACGCGCATGCGCTCCAGGCCGATCCGTGCGTGCAGATGGGCCATCAGCGGGCCGGCCGCCGAGCCGGTGCCGGGGTCCTCGCGCGGCAGCCCGTCCTGGAGGAAGAAGCCGCGGGCGCGCACCTCGCCGTCGCCGGCGCGCGCCGCCAGGTAGACGACGCCCTGGCCCACCTCGTCCATGAGCGCCGCCATCTTCGGCGGATCCGGCCGCACGCGCGGCAGCGCATCGGGATCGGCGATCGGGGCCATGACGTGGGCGAACCCGGTCGAGACGATCTGGCAGGGCGCCTCGGGGTCGGCGTCGGCGCCCGACAGCCCCATCGCCTCGAGCACCCGTCCGGCGTCGAGCTCGGGCCCGAACTCGGCGGGGTCCTGGAGCATCGAGGCGTGCCAGCGGCGGCCGTCGTGCCGCACGTCGATCGCCTGCAGGCCCGGCTGGGTCTGCTGGACGTAGTTGGCCTCGTCGACCCGGCGCGCCAGCGCCACGGCGACCGCCGTCCCCAGCGAGGGATGGCCGGCGAAGGGGAGCTCTCGGTGCGGCATCCAGATGCGGTTGCGGTAGTCGGCGCGGTCGGCGGCCGGCGACTGCACGAACGTCGTCTCCGACAGGTTGGTCTCGGCCGCGAAGCGGCCCATGACGTCCTCGTCGAGGCCGTCGGCGTCGTGGACGACCGCCAGCTGGTTGCCGCGGAGCGGCTCGGCGGTGAAGACGTCCAGCCAGGTCAGGCGGCGGGCCACCGCGGCTCAGCCGTCGAAGTCGAAGTCCCGCGGCGGACGCTGCTCGAACCAGAGCCGGTCGTGCTCCGGCGTCTCCTGGAGGAAGTCCGGCGTCTCCTCGAGCACGTCCTCCTCGCCTTCGTCGCGCGCCGCCGGCGGCTCGGGCGCGGGCGGCTCGGGCGCCGTGGGGCGGCGCTGCGCCTCCTCGACGTCGGCGGCGTCGAACGCGACCGTCGGCTGGTCGAGATCCTCGCGCGGGGCGGGCGGCGCCTCGGCGGCGGGCTCGGGCGCGGGCTCGTGGACCGGCTCGGGCTCCGGCTGCGGCTCGTGCACCGGTTCCGGCGGCGCGACCGCGGCCTCGCCGACCGGCTGCGGCTCGGGCTCGGGCGCTTCGGCCTCGTGCCCCCAGTCGTGCTCGGCCTCGTCGTCCGCCGGAGCCGGCGCGGGCTCCGGCTCGTGCACCTCGAGCGGCTCGGGTCCGCGGCGGGCCGGGCCGAGCGCCTCCTGCTCCTGGCGGGCCACCTCGGACGGATCGGCGCCGTGGCGCCGCTTCAGCTCGAGGTGCTCGCGGATGGCGTCGTCGAGCAGTCCCATCGTGAGGCCTAGACCTTACCGTCCGCTCGCACGGTCTGGTTGCGGCCCGCGCGCTTGGCCGCGTAGAGCGCGGCGTCGGCGGCGGCGATGAGGCTGCCGCCGTCGTGGGCGTTGGCCGGCAGCGACGCGACGCCGAGGCTGGCCGTCACCCGGATCGACCCGCTGCCGTCGATGAGCGGGATCTCCAGCGCCTCGACCTGCTGGCGCACGCGCTCGGCGAGCTGGTACGCGCCGTCGAGATCCGTCTGCGGCACGACCAGCGCCAGCTCCTCGCCGCCGTAGCGGGCGGGCGCGTCGATCTCGCGCGAGCTCTCCCGCAGGACCCGGGCGACCTCGGCGAGCACGCGGTCGCCCTGCTGATGGCCGTAGGTGTCGTTGACGCGCTTGAAGTGGTCGATGTCGAGCATCACGAGGCTGACCGGCTGGTTGAACCGGCGGGCGCGCTCGACCTCCGCCACGATCGCCTCCTGGAAGCGGCGGTGGTTGAACAGGCCGGTGAGCTCGTCGGTGACCGCCTGGCGCTGCACGGCCTCGTGCAGCGCCACGTTCTGGAGCGAGACCGACGCGGTGCCGGCGAGGTAGGAGAGCAGCTCGCGGTCGCGGTCCTCGAACGGGGCGCCGGTGCGCACGACCGACAGCAGCCCGATCAGCTCGCCCGGCTCGGGCCCCGACAGCGCGTGGGCGAGCGCATGCGCGTCGCCGTCGGAGGCCTCGGCCGCCTGGCCGCCGGCCAGCGCCTCGGCCTCGGCGCGGCGCAGGATCTCGAGGCTCTCGTCGATCTCGCCGGCGCGCACGACCTCCTGCAGGGGACGTCCGGGCGCGGGGCGGGCGCTGGCGCGGCCGCCGCCGGCGTCGAGGCCGTCGACGGCGGTCCGCACGACGATCTCCAGCAGCGCGTCGCGATCGAGGTTGGAGGCGAACGTCTGCCCGATGCGCCGCAGCGACGTCTGCAGCCGCGCCCGTTCCTGGCGCAGGTCCTCCAGGCGCGCCTCGAGCTGGTGGGACATCTTGTTGAACTCGGCGCCGAGCTCGGCGAACTCGTCGCGGCCGCTCGTCGTGACCTCGGTCGAGAAGTCGCCCGAGGCGATGCGGCGCGCCGCGGCGAGGAACGACCCGATCTGCGCCTGCAGCGAGCGCGAGACGGCGACCGCGAACGTCAGCGCCAGGACGAGGAACCCGGCCAGGATGCCGGCCGCCAGCCACCGGCTGCGGGTGACCGCGCCCTCGCCCGCCTCGTCGCCGAACACGGTGACGGCGACCGTCCGGCCGCCGAACCCGGGCTCGTCGACGGTCACCGCCCGGTAGCGCTCGTCGCCGACCTCGACGTCCACCGGCCGGCCGGCCGCCGGCACCTGCTCGAGCCTCAGCTCGCGCAGCGTGCTGGCCAGCAGCCGCCCGCCCGCCGTCACCGCCACGTCGTCGCCGGTCGTGGCGCGCACCTCGCGCGCGTAGTCGCGGGCCGCGGTCACCGACACCTCCAGGCGCCCGAACCGCTCGCCGCGCTCGCCGACGAGGGTGCGCTCCGTCGGCGCGATCGCGTCGGCGGAGCCCACCGCGAGGTCCACGTCGCCCCCGGTCAGCTCGATCCGCTCGATCGCGCGCGTGGCCAGCAGCGCCCGCGCGCGCTCCTGCGCGGCCCGCTCGCGCCGGTCGCGCAGGGCGGCCGCCAGCTCCCGGTCCGTGCCGACCGCCGCCACCACATCGTCGGCGGCGGCGCGCGCTTCGTCGTACAGGTGCACGGCGACGCGGCTGGTCACGCGCAGCCCCGCGTCGGCCTTCCCCGTCTCGTTGTCGGCGATCAGCCGGAAGAGCACGATCGCCACCGAGAGCATCGGCACGATCACGATCAGCACGAAGAAGAGGGTCAGCCGCGCGCGAAAGCTCATCGGTGCCTGGCTACACTAGGCCAGCCCGGGGCTATAGCTCAGTTGGGAGAGCGCCTGGATCGCACCCAGGAGGTCGCCGGTTCGAGTCCGGCTAGCTCCATCAGTCGAGACCCCCGCCACAGCGGGGGTTTCGTCGTTTCCGGCGGAGCTTCCTGCGCGCCCGGCCTCCTCTGGTCCGGACACGGTCGTCGGTTCGCGTCTCAGCCGGACGATCTGCGAGCGGGCAGGACGAGTGGCGGGTCGGGCGTTGCCCGCCACCCGCGATCCGGACTGGTCGATCAGTCGAGCGGCAGGTCCGGGCAGGTCGCGCCCACCGGAGGAAGGGCGCGCGTGAGCAGGTAGCGCCCGGCCTTGCGCGCCACGCACGGCGAGGTCGTGATCGCGGTGTGCCCCATCCCGCGCCACACGAGCAGGCGCGAGCCGCGCAGCGCCTGGCTCATCTCCTGGCTGTTGACGAGCGGCGTCTCGGCGTCGTTGTCGTTGCCCACGACGAGCACCGGCGGGATCGCGTCGCTGCTGATCGCCGGCACGGGCTTGGCCGCCACGGGGCACGCGGTCGAGTTCATCATCGCGAAGGCCACGCCGAACGCGCCCAGGCGCGGGGCGACGCCCTTCACGCTCTCGATCGCGGCCGCGACCTGCGCCGGCGTCGGCCGGTCCTGCCAGTCGAGGCAGTTGATGAACTGGAACGTCTCGGTGCCGTTGTTCCCGTAGGACCCGTCCGGCCGGCGGGCGCCGGCGATGGCGCTGCCGAGCTCGTACAGCGTGGTCGGATCGCCGGTGCGCCGATACGCCGCGATCGCCTGGCCGGCGGCGCCGCTGGACCCCTGGTAGTTGATGATCAGGGCCAGCGTCACCTGGTTGAAGAGGCCCATCGTCATGCGCCGGCCGCCGGTCCCGGGGACGACGGGCGGGTCGCTGCGCAGCGTGGCGGCGATCGCGTCCCAGCCCGCCGCCGGATCGTCGCCGAGCGGGCACTCGGCCATCCGCTCGCATCGCCGGAAGTACTCGTCCAGCCCGCCCTCGAAGGCGGTCGCCAGCCCGACCGAGACGCTGGTGACGGTGGAGACCGGCGGCATGTTGCCGTCGAGCACCATCGCGCGGACGCGGCGCGGGAAGGTCTGCGCGTAGACGCTGCCCACGCGGGTGCCGTACGAGAGCCCGAGGAACGTGGCCCGGCGGTCGCCCACGGCCGCGCGGATCGCATCGAGGTCCCGGACCGTCTGGTCGGTTCCGATGTCGCCGAGGTAGCGGCCGTAGCGCGCGAAGCAGGCGTCGGCGCGCTCGCGGACCGCGCCCGCCATGGCGGCCAGCCCCTCGGCCGTCGCCGGGTCGGCGTCGTAGTAGGCGTCGTTGCCCTCCGGGCAGCGGATCGGGGCGCTCTCGCCCACGCCGCGGGGGTCCCAGCTGACGACGTGCATGCGGCCCTTCGTCGCCCGGCGCAGCAGCCGGCCCGACCCGCGCAGCGACGAGACGCCGCTCGCCCCGGGGCCGCCGAAGTTGACCAGCAGGGAGCGGACGTGGCCGTCGCCGGGGCGCGTGGCGGGCAGGCGGATCAGCGACAGGCGGATGCGCTGCCCGTGGGGCCGGGCCCAGTCGCGCGGGACCGACAGCGTCGCGCACTGGAACCCGTCGCCGCACGCGCGCCACTGCAGCGAGCGCGCCTCCGGGGCCGCGGGCGCGGCCGAGGGCAGGGCCAGGGCGGCGAGGAGCGCGACGAGGATCGAGCGGCAGCGTGTCATGGACGGAATGGCACGTCCCGCTCGTTCCATCAGCGGCCGGCGGGCGCGTCGGGACGACGCATGCGACGCTACCCGAGCGGTGGCGCGCCGGTCAACCGACGGCGGCGCGCCACCGGACCGCGTCTACGCCGCCTTCGGCGTGATCGTGATCGGCTTGCGCTCCTCCTCCTTGGGCTTGGGGAAGCTGACCTCGAGGACGCCGTCCTTGCAGGTCGCCTCGATGTCGTCGGGGCCCACGCCCTTGGGCAGGGTGATGGAGCGCGAGAACGAGCCGTAGCGGCGCTCGCGCCGCACGTAGGTGCCCTTCTTCTCCTCCTCGGACTCCTCGTGCTCCGCGGAGACGGTCAGGACGTCGTCGTCGACCTCGATCTTCACGTCCTCGGGCTTGATGCCGGGGACGTCGGCGCGCAGGACGTACTTGTCGTCGCGCTCCACGAGATCGATGGCGAGGGTCCAGCTGCGGGCCTTGCCGTCCCCCATCTCCTCGAACATCCGCTCCATCCGGCGCCGCATGTCCTCCAGCTCGGCGAACGGACGCCAGCGGGTCATCGTGGTGGCCATGTCACCTCCTCCGATCGTTGGCTTGCCCGATCGACGCTACGCCGCAACGGGACCGGCGTCATCGGCGGTCCGCTGCAGCGCCGGTGCGGGTTCGCCCGGATGCGGGGTCCGGGCTCCCCCTCAGGCGAACTCGTCGCTGTGGACGGTCGCCGCCCACAGGATAAGGGCGTTCACGACCAGCAGGATCACCGACCAGATCGGGTATGCGCCGATCGACAGGAAGTTCGCCAGCAGCCCGACGAACCCGAGGGCCCCGGCCACGACGGGGCCGCCGCTGCGGCGGGTGATGACGAGGAAGGCGCCCACGAGCTGGACGGCGCCGACGACCAGCGCGATCCAGCCCCACGTGCTCAGCGTCGACCAGATGAGGCCGTCCTCGGCGAAGTTGCGCTTCTCGGCCAGCGCGGCCGCTCCCCACAGCACGTTCAGCACGCCCGCGATCGCGAGGTAGCTGCCGACGAACGTGACCCACCCGCTCGTCGCGCGCCGGCCGCCGGTGGTTCCCATGCCCGATCCTCCTTGCTTCGACCCGGGCGAGAGCCTACGCCGCGCTCAGGTCGGCTGCAGGGTCTCGTCGTCGGTGGCGCGCCAGGCGACCACGCGGTCGCGTCCGCCGCGCTTGGCCGCGTACAGGGCGCCGTCGGCGCGGGCCAGCAGCGCCGCGGGCCCGGCGTCGTCGTCGCGCGCGGTGGCGATCCCGGCGCTGATCGTCACGACCGCGGCCACCTGCGACCCCGCGTGGGGGATCGCCAGGTCGCGCACCGCCTCCCGCGCGCGCTCGGCGACCGGCAGCGCCCCGTCCGCGCCGGTCTCCGGCAGGACGACGGCGAACTCCTCGCCGCCGTAGCGGTCGTTGTCGTCCTTGAGGCAGTCGACGTCGCAGGGCAGGAGCGACAGCGGGCGCCCGTCGCGGCGCATCCGCCCCCACTCGCGCACGAGCTGGTCGTCGAGCGAGCGGCGGTTGGCCACGCCGGTGAGCGCGTCGAGGCCCGACAGCCGCTCGAGCTCGCGGTTGGTCTCCTGCAGCGCGGCCTCGGTGCGGTCGATCTCGACGCGGAAGCGGTAGGAGATGTAGCCCGCGAGCGCCATCGCGCCGGCGGCGCTGCCCGCGTACATGACGTCGGCGGCCGGCGGGCCGATGTCCAGCGGCGTGTTGCCCGGCGCGAACGCGAACTGGCAGACGACGAGCATCCCGTACGCGAGGATCGCCAGCGCCAGGAGCTGCCACTCGCGCCGCACGACGAACAGCAGCGACAGGGTCGCCCCGGCCGTGAAGTAGAAGAGGTGGACGCCCGCGGCGGCGCCGATCAGCGCGGTCACGACGAACAGCTGCACGTAGACCGTGCCCAGCATCACGTTGCGCGCCATGTCGTAGCGGCCGGCGCGCTGCAGCATCCGCGACGACAGGTAGGCGCCGATGAACACGACGTTCGCCAGGAAGACCGGCAGGTAGCGCGCCGCGTCGGAGGCGAGGTAGTAGACCTGGTACGGGAGCGTCCCCGCGACGGAGAAGGCGGAGACCTCCCGCACGATCGCGATCTGGCGGAGGCGCGCAGGGGCCAGCGCCGGCTGCGTGCGCCGATCATCTCCGCCCCGGCGGACGGCGAGACTCCGCTCGGCGCGGCGTCAGCTGCGGCGCATCAGCCGCCCGACGGCGGCCATGAGCTCGTCGGTGAGCTCCTCGGGCTCGCCCTCGCCGTGACCGCCCACCACGCAGTGGCGCGCGTGCTGGTCCAGCAGCCCGAGCGCGACCTTGTCGAGCGCGGCCTGGACCGCGGAGATCTGGGTGATCACGTCGATGCAGTAGCGGTCCTCGTCGACCATGCGCTCGATGCCCCGCACCTGGCCCTCGATGCGACGCAGCCGCTTCTGCAGCTGGTCCTTGGTCGCGCTGTAGCCGCGGGTGGGGGTCGTCTCGGTCGCCATGCGGACATGGTACCCCCGCCCGGTATCGCTCGTGATACCCTCCCGGGGTATGAGCACCAGCGTGATGAGCTACTCCGTCCCGGGCGTCAGCTGCGAGCACTGCCGCGCCGCCATCACCACCGAGGTCTCGAGGGTCCCCGGCGTCGAGCAGGTCGAGGTCGACCTCGGCGCCAAGCGCGTCACCGTGATCGGCGCCGGCGTCGACGACGCCGCCGTCCGCGCGGCCATCGACGAGGCCGGCTACGACGTCGCCTGAGCGCCGATGCCTGCCGCCGCCCCCACCGAGCACGTGGAGCTGCCGATCAGCGGGATGACGTGCGCCTCGTGCGCGAGCCGCATCGAGCGCCGCCTCAACCGCCTCGAGGGCGTCACGGCCACCGTGAACTACGCCACCGAGCGCGCCACGGTCGACTACGACCCCACCGCCGCGCGACCCGAGGACCTCCTCGAGGCGGTCGCCGCCGCCGGCTACCGGGCCGAGCTCCCCTCCGCGCCCGGCGACGCGGACGCGGGCGCCCCCGAGCCGCCCGACGAGACCGCGGCCCTGCGCTTCCGCCTGATCGTCTCGGCCGTGCTGTCGCTGCCGGTGCTGGTGCTGGCGATGGTCCCGGACCTGCAGTTCGACAACTGGCAGTGGCTGAGCCTGCAGCTCGCCACGCCGGTGATCCTGTGGGGCGCCTGGCCGTTCCACCGCGCGGCCTGGCAGAACCTGCGCCATCGCGCCGCGACGATGGACACGCTGATCAGCCTCGGCGTGCTGTCGGCGTGGCTGTGGTCGCTGTACGCGCTGTTCCTCGGCGACGCCGGCGAGCCCGGCATGCGCATGCCGTTCGAGCTCGTCCCCGAGCGCGGCGGCGGCACCGACGACATCTACCTCGAGGTCGGCGCGGTCGTCACCACGCTGATCCTGCTCGGCCGCTGGCTGGAGGCGCGCGCCAAGCGCAGCGCCGGCGCCGCCCTGCGCGCGCTGCTGGAGCTGGGGGCCAAGGACGTCGCCGTGCTCGACGACGACGGCCGCGAGACGCGGATCCCGATCGACCGGCTGCGCGTCGGCCAGCGCTTCGTCGTGCGCCCCGGCGAGAAGATCGCCACCGACGGCGTCGTCGAGGAGGGCGTCTCCGCCGTCGACATGAGCATGCTCACCGGCGAGTCGGTCCCGGTCGAGGTCGCGCCGGGCGCCGAGGTGGCGGGCGCCACCGTCAACGCGGGCGGCCGCCTCGTCGTCCGCGCCACGCGGGTCGGCGCCGACACCGCGCTCGCGCAGATCGCCCGCCTCGTCACGGAGGCGCAGAGCGGCAAGGCGCCGGTGCAGCGGCTGGCCGACCGCGTCGCGAGCGTGTTCGTCCCGTTCGTGATCGCGCTGGCGGCGGCGACGCTCGTCGCGTGGCTGGCGGTCGGCGAGGGCGCCGGCTTCGCGTTCACCGCCGCGGTCGCCGTCCTCATCATCGCCTGCCCGTGCGCGCTCGGGCTGGCCACGCCCACCGCGCTGATGGTCGGCACCGGGCGCGGCGCGCAGCTCGGGCTGCTGATCAAGGGGCCCGAGGTGCTCGAGTCCACCCGGCGGGTCGACACGATCGTGCTCGACAAGACCGGCACGATCACCACCGGGCGCATGAGCCTGGTCGACGTCGCCGTCGCCGCCGGCGAGGACCGCGCGCAGGCGCTGCGCCTGGCCGGTGCGATCGAGGACGCCTCCGAGCATCCGATCGCGCAGGCGATCGCCGCGGCCGCGCGGGCCGCGGGGACGCTGCCCGGCGTCGAGGGCTTCGCCAACCGCGAGGGCCTGGGCGTCGAGGGGACCGTCGACGGCCACGACGTCGTGGTCGGGCGCCCGGCGCTGCTGGCCGAGCGGGGCATGGCGCTCCCGCCCGAGCTCGACGAGGCCCGCCGGGCGGCCGAGGCGCGCGGGCAGACCGCGATCGCCGCCGGCTGGGACGGGCGCGCCCGCGCGGTGCTGGCGGTCGCCGACACGATCAAGCCGACGTCGGCCGAGGCCGTCGCCTCGCTGCGCGCGCTGGGCCTGCGCCCGGTGCTGCTGACCGGCGACAACGCCACCACCGCCCGGGCCGTGGCCGCCGAGGTCGGCATCGACGAGGTGATCGCCGAGGTCCTGCCCGCCGACAAGGCCGACGTCGTGCGCCGCCTGCAGGCCGACGGCCGCGTCGTCGCGATGGTCGGCGACGGCGTCAACGACGCGCCCGCGCTCGCTCAGGCCGACCTCGGCCTGGCGATCGGCACCGGCACCGACGTGGCGATCGAGGCGTCCGACCTGACGCTCGTCTCCGGCGACCTGCGCGCCGCCGCCGACGCGATCCGCCTGTCGCGTGCGACGCTGCGCACGATCAAGCAGAACCTCGGCTGGGCGTTCGGCTACAACGTCGCCGCGCTGCCGCTGGCCGCCGCCGGCCTGCTGAACCCGGTCATCGCGGGCGCGGCGATGGCGTTCTCCAGCGTGTCGGTCGTGCTGAACGCGCTGCGCCTGCGCGACTTCCGCAGCTCGCGCGCCGACGTCGCGGCGGCCCCGCGCCCGGCCGGCGCCGTGCTGCGGCGCGTCGGCCCCGTCCTCGCGGTGGCCGCCGCCGTCGCCGCGGTCGTGACCGTCGCCGTCACCGCCGACCGCGACGACCGCGCGCAGGCCGACGCCGCGTTCGCGGCGGACATGAAGACGCACCACGGCGGCGCGATCGCGATGGCGCGCACCGCCCAGGCGCGGGCCGAGCATCCCGAGATCCGCGAGCTCGCCGACGACATCGTCGCCGCGCAGCGAGCCGAGATCGCGACGCTCGGCGAGATCGCGCGGGACCTGCCCGAGCCCGACGCCGACATGGGCATGAGCGACGACGAGAGGGGCATGGCGATGGATCCGCTGGAGCTCGAGACGGCCGAGCCGTTCGACCGCGCGTTCATCGACGCGATGATCCTCCACCACGAGGGCGCGATCCCGATGGCCGAGCGGGTCCTCGAGGACGGCGAGGACCCGCGCCTGCAGCGGATGGCGCGCGAGATCATCGACGCCCAGTCGCGGGAGATCGGGCAGATGCGCCGGTGGCGCGCCGAGTGGTACGGCGCCGGCGCGGGCGCCGCCCACGGCGGCTGATCGGCGGCCGGCGCGAGGCGCCGGGTCGATGAGTTCGGAGGGCGGCCGCGGTCCAACCACCATGGCCGCCCCACGGGAGCGCTCGATCCTGTTCGCGATCAGCGGTCCGATCGCGCGGGCCGACCTGCCCGGGCTGTGCGACCGCGTGTGCGCGCTGCTGAGCGAGACGGCGCCGGAGGTCGCCTACTGCGACGTGCGCACGGTCCCGGCCGACGCGGTCACCGCCGACGCGCTCGCGCGGCTGCAGCTCGCGGCGCGCCGGACCGGCTGTCAGGTGCGCCTGCGCGGCGCCTCGCGCGACCTCCTCGAGCTGCTGGACCTCATGGGCCTCGGCGAGGTCATCCCCGCGGACTAGTCTGGCCGGTCTCCGAGTTCTCCCGACAGTTGGGAGATCGATAGGGCTTTGAGGCTGGATGGTCCCTGCCCGATCGGGCGGGGACCATCCGTGCCGCGGCTCAGGCTGCCTCCTTCACCGCCAAGTGA